>Ga0123342_1004002_pt1 | contig 23041 bp, 9 predicted proteins | sample Turbeawhitnodule_FD_89960 | JGI IMG/M metagenome (GOLD analysis project Ga0123342, IMG submission 89960) | Root nodule microbial communities of legume samples collected from Mexico - Turtle bean Mexico white nodule | ecosystem: Host-associated > Plants > Roots > Nodule | place: Mexico: Nepantla... | reverse complement strand
TGATTCTAAATTTTTTTATGGATCAAATGCCCTTTGTCCCCATGGTCTTTCCATGTACAACAGATAGCCCCTAATTGTGTTATTAGCATACAATATGTTTTTCTGGTTCACATGTATGAAGAAGACTTCTTTATTCTTTTTAATTTCACAAAATTGAAAGATTCATTCAAAGTTTCAAAATGCAAAATTGTTTGGGAAATTTGCCACATTTATGAGATGTAGTTGTTGTGCAAGCTTGTTTGTCTTCCCTGAATTTTCCCTTTTCTTTACATTTTGTTTGTAGATTATAGATTGTTAGGAAGGATGCAAGTAGCCACTATGATGAGGATAAAGAAATTGTCCAATGTAGAAAATTCTTGGGTTCCAAAGTTTTCCCTTTTCCTGTTGATTAATTTTTTTGAGATATAGAGCACCAAACTAATCTTTTGTTTAAAGCCTTGCTCAATGTAAAGGTAAGAGATTGTTCATTTTTTTCACTATCAATTTGATATAAACATTAGGAAAATTGACCTTAAATCTAGTCACTGTGGTTAGTATGTTGCCCAAATCGAAATCATACCTAGGATTGGGAATGAAGTGAAAGATTGCCACTGGCAGTTTTTTTTTTTGGAAAACCTCATTTATTCTGGTTTGTGTGGCAGGTAGACTTATATTTCTTTGTTTCAATAGGACTCCTTACAAGCGATTTTTCTGTATACTATCATCTAAATAATGAAGTTATTATTTATGACTGGACAAAACCAATAAATAACTCCTCATATGCAAAATTATAGTAGTTCCCCTTTAAGATCAAACAATATTGTAACTTAGTGATCATAACATGTATTGTTAGATCTTATTATAAGTGCAAAATAAAATTAATGTATGCATATACTTAGTAATAACATAGATAAGAAAAATAACCTCTAAATCTCAATGTTTAACAAACTTACATTAAAAATTCACAATCTTACGGCCACATGCAGCTCATATAAGTCACACAACATAACTTTTTGGCAACACAGCTAAAACACATGAAAATAGTCCAAACCTAGTACCACTAAGTGCTTAGTATCTCTTTGCACTTTGGTCTCCACTCACAGCAACACAGTGTTGGCTGAGATATTAGCACTACCACCCACTAGCATCAACATGAACACCAACACTTAGTATTTTTGTTACAAGAAACCAAAACGGAAAAACCACCTGTTAAAGAGCTAACAAAAAAATAGATATAGATCGACTGAAACCATGTGTCTAAATATGACATGGGTGAGGCTTTATATAGATGTATATAAATAAATACACATAAATGAAAGATACACAGTTTCCTTGAAATTAGGAACACCAAAAAGTATAAAAAATTAATGTTAGTAAGTAAACAACTCATATATTAGTTTTCCAGTACAACTACTACTTACTACCTACTTAATACCTATTTTAACAATCTTGATGTTTTCATATAGTAAATTCAGTCCCTTATTGACGTCTTGTTGTCCTTCCAGGCCTGTCTAGATGATTTCACACATCACAACATTGATGTAGCTTGCAATCTTCTTGAAACATGTGGCCGTTTTCTGTATCGGTCTCCAGAAACTAGTATAAGAATGGCTAACATGTTGGAGATATTGATGCGCTTGAAAAATGTAAAAAATTTGGATCCGAGACATAGCACTTTAGTGGAGAATGCATACTACCTTTGCAAACCGCCAGAAAGATCTGCACGAGTAGCTAAAGTTCGTCCTCCATTGCATCAGGTGAGATCTTCATTTTTATTCTCTCTCTCTCAGTGTCTCTAATAAGTTTCATAATCAATTAGTATTTTAATGACATCTTCATTGCAGTATATCAGAAAATTACTTTTCTCTGATCTTGACAAGTCTACCATTGAGCATGTGCTGAGGCAACTGCGCAAATTACCGTGGAATGAATGTGAGCCATATCTTTTGAAATGCTTCATGAAGGTCTACAAAGGAAAATATGGTCAGATCCACCTGATTTCATCTCTTGCTCTTGGATTAAGTCGGTATCATGATGAGTTTGCTGTAGCTATTGTTGATGAGGTATGTTGATATTACTCTTGAATTTATGGTCTTTTCATTGTACAATAAAATGATGCATAGTTTGAGCATTGCCTACCTGTTTGCATGTAATGTAAACTTGGTCAGGCTGAACAAGGGTTGCCTCTATTGGAATCTATATACTTCATTTAACACGTTAATGTTAACCAAATTATTTTCATTTGTTTAATGATGAAAAATTTACTATTTCAAGTTCTAGAACCAACAACAGTATTTCCAAGGGACGAGAGTTTTGCTGAAGATTTACCACTCCAAAAGATTTGAAGTTTTGGAGTGACATTGACTAAAGATATGCTTTTCAGGTTCTTGAGGAGATTAGAGTTGGGTTAGAGTTAAATGACTATGGGATGCAGCAAAGACGCATTGCTTACATGCGATTCTTAGGAGAGCTTTACAACTATGAGCATGTAGACTCTTCTGTTATTTTTGAGACCCTATATCTCATTCTCATCTATGGTCATGGAACATCAGAGGTATTGATTTTGCACTGTTTACCTATTTTTAGGGGCAGAAGGAAATAAGCTTTTTCCGTCTTCTGTATTGCTAAAACCTGAAAGTATGTTTCTTTAAAACAAAGGCGTGCACTGTATATGTACCAAATTTGTTTATGTGCTTTAGATTTTTCATGAGCTTTCCTTTCCATAGAGTCAGTATTAAAATTATGCACTTCCCCCTTTTGTCATCTATTTTGTTTTTAAAACTCCTTGCCTGTTTAAGTAGTACTTTATTTTTAATAACCAATAATTTATTATTGTCTTTAATAAAAACTTAAATTTGTTAGAGATATGAGGGAAGGTACAGTAAAGGGAGGATGAAATATTATTCAATTTAGAAGGATTTGAGGATGCAATATCATTGGTTTCGTTAGAATTTCATTTAGTCTTTATTTGTTATGCATCACTATTCAACAATCAACAACCATAGGTTTCAGGTCTCACTTAGCTGAGCTGGTAAAATCCTTTGCAGTTTATTGCAACTACATGTAATAAAATTCTGTTTACACCCATTTCGTTCCATGTTGTGCATGAATAACAAAAATTTATTGCTTGAGTTGTAAAGTATTTTGCCCACCAATCTATATGTGGACAAAAGAAAAATCATCAATTAAAGTTTATTCCATAAGCTGGGGCTTGCTACATTGATGAGTTGATCCTTTTGAGCTCTATCAAAAGCTAAAACATTTAACTGAACATTTTGAATATCTTTCTTAGATGTTTCTTTTCTCTTGAAGTACACTTTGACATTCTCGCTTCTCAAAATTTTAAATTATTTTTCTAAAATGGTTTTTTTATCTCATTGAAAAAGCAACAAAAAAAGAAGTTCAGAGCTATCTTTCATTAAGTATCATAAAGAATCATCCAACAAAAATCATCAATTAAAGTTTATTCCACAAGCTGGGGCTGGCTACATTGATGAGTTAATCCTTTTGAGCTCTATCAAAAGCTAAAACATTCAACTGAACATTTTGAATATCTTTCTTAGATGTTTATTGTCTCTTGAAGTACATTTTGACATTATCACTTCTCAAAATTTTAAATTGTTTTTCTAAAAGAGTTTTTTATCACATTGAAAAAGCAACAAAAACAAATTTAACTTCTATCTTTCATTAAATTGAAAGATCAGGCTTGGACCCCAATTATTTGTGTGATTGGCACTAAAAAATAGTTACATATTTTTTAAGTTTGCTTGGGAAAAGCAGATGAGTCGTGTTTTCTTGAATGACTTAATTCACGACCTCAGGCTTCCAAATTTTTGGGACTTGGAATCAAAAGTTTCAATTTGAACAAACTCAATAGACCATGAATATGCTTTGGAGACTTGTAGAAAAATGATAAATATTTAAAGATATTGTCTCAAATTATTTTAGAATATCTTATTTATATCTCTTATAATTTATTTTTCTTTTATATTTGCTTTGTTATATTAATTAGGATCTTAATAATTTTAGAAATATCTTATTAGAATATGATTTGTCAAAATATATTTTAGGGAGTTTTATATACTATTCCTAATATGTTTTAATTCATTATATTTGCTATGTCTTACTATTATTACTAGTATAACAATCCCGTAATTTCAGGGATTCGTCCCCTAGAATAGGCTACTCTTATTTCCAAAATTTCAGATTGTTTTATAGCTTCTGATCCTTGGGAGCCTCCGACTGTTGATCTGATTGCAGCCTTCATTGCTGCAAAACCCTAGAATTTGATTGCAACCTTCATCAATAGACAATATTAAGTAAACTAATTTTTAAAGGGATGCATAACAGAAAAATACCAAATGACCTGCTTCTGTGTGTTTTAGACCAAAGGTTTGATCAATGTGGCTAAATTCTTGAAATTGAGCCGTGGGTATTGTTTGAGTGCATAGAGAAAATGACAAAATGTATAAACCAAACATTTTACTGTTTAGCTGATGAAGAGATCAACGATGAATAATTGATATGGCAAAGAATAGGCGGGCAATAGTCATTTTGGATACCAGAGGTATCACTACAATTAAGGCGATAAGTCTAAGTGTATTCTTCAGCTACTAGTTTAGCTTTTGATGTGATCAACTTCTTCATTGGGTCCAACTTTAACAACCTAAACCCAACAATGTCTAATCGTCTTCTTTCCAGAAAGAAGAACTAATTGCTATGTGCTACTATGTTCAAGACTTTGCATTTTAACAATCATGACTTGTTCCCATCCAAGATGATCTAGTGCTTCATTCACATTTTTAGTAATTGTAATAAAAGAGACAAAGGAGATAAAAGAAAAATAGAAAGGAGACAACCTATGATAACGATGAACCTACTTGAATCATTATTGGAAGCTTGGTATTGAGTGACGATTGAGAATGACCTAATCTTGAAGCATTGGATTAGTCATTTGGGTCCTGCGTTGGTAGGTAAACTATAGGTGGTGATGATGGTTCGGGTGGACTCTAGATGAGATTTAGGTTGTTAGATGTAGGCAGAATAAAGGACTCCATCAGTGGCATAAGATGGGTTGTTGGATGGAATGAACATCTTTTGCAAAAGGAGTAAAGAAATGTCTCTTAAAAAAAGTGACCTTGGCACACATGTAGTACCTTTTGGTTTCAAAAGTCTAGTAACAATTCCCTTTTCTAGTTTTAGAATATCCCAAGAAAAGAAATTTGATGGCTTTGGCTTGGCTGACACCTTATCGAAACCTGAGACATATCATGAACAAAACATACAGAACCACAAACATAGAAATATGAAAGAGAAGTTCATTTAGTAATAAAATGGAATAAGGAACTTTATTTTTAAGAGAAGAAAAATACATTTTGTTGATAAGAAAAGAAGTAGTGAGGATAGCATCATCATAGTGATGGATAGGTATAATCCTACCAAGCAATAAGGTGTAAGCAAATTCAACCAAGTATCTTTTTTCTCTTTGCTATACCATTTTACTGAGGTGTGTGAGGACATGTAGACTGATTAAAAGTGCAGAAAAATCAAAAGAAAAATATTCTTTAGCATTGTCACTTAAAATTTTACGCAGTTGCCCAAATTGATTTTGATTTCATTAAGGAAAAACATACAAATAGACAAAAGTTCAGACTTATCTCTCATTAGACAAGCCCAACTACCTTTAGAATACTCATCAATAAAAGTAACAAATATCTAAATCCAAATGATGTGACAGCTTGACCCCCAAATATCAGAATGAATGATAGAAAAGACAAAATTATATCTTGATTTAGATTTTCTTGGAAAAGATTATCTAACATGTTTTCCTAGTTGACATGACTCACATTCTAAGGCTTAAAGTCTACTAAATCCAGGAACCACTTTCTTTGATTTCTGACAAGTGAGGATGACCTAAGCGATCATGTGTTTAGGAGATTGGGATGCAAAACAAGACGGAGATGAACTAGTTCCAAAACAGTATAAGCCTTTGGAATGTCTTTCGCCAATCAGTGGTGACCTGTACCACATTCCTGTATAACAAAAGAGTTAACATCAAAGGTTACTAAACAATTTGATGACATGGTTAATTGACTTAAAAAATTAAGATTGAAGGGCATGTGGGTACAAGGAGAACAAATTTAGGAGAAAGGGAAACTTGACAAATTCCTTGAGAAAGAACTTTAGATTCACTGGCTAAGGTTATGAAATGAGGAATTTTAGGAAAAGAAAAAGAATAGAACAAAGAAGTAAACCAGCAATATGATCAAAAGTAATTGAGTCAATTATTATCCATCGACTTTGACTTTCTACAAGTTGTGAAATTCAAGTTGTTGACAATTTGAGATTTGTAGATGATTGTGCTAGGCTGTTGAATTTCATCCCTAATTATTCTTAATATTCCTCATTAGAAAACTTTGGTTCAACATCATATTTTGAGATGTTGGCTGTTTTGTCACGAAAGCCATATAGTAGTAGTTTCCTTGGGTATGACCCATTTTGGTATCCTGTTCATAGTTGGAATTACTGTTCACTGCCAATGTTTTTACGGCTAGTATTGTTCATAGAAAGTTGACCTTTTACCTCCAACGTAAAATACACACACCTATTGTCTACTGTGCCTTGAATTGGTCACAAAATTGGTTGCTGGCAGGTGAAAACAGGAGATGGTGGTGGCCAGTAGCAGACTTTGAATATATACATATACATACATATATATCAGAGAAATAGGGTTACTCACTAATCCTTCCAGATACAACAAATGCAGATTTATAATAGCTGAACAACGGATAATAAACTAATTTAACATATGCAATATGAATACTTTTTTCTCTGGACCTGTTAATGATATTTCTCATTGCATTCCATTGTAGGTCATTTCCAAATCTTTGAATGTGTTATTTTCTTTGCTTTTTCTTTGTATATTCCTATCAAGCCTTGAAATAAGTATATATATCTTCCACTATTGAATTGGTACAAAGCCAAATTGGTTCTCTGATATATAGGTTTCTTGTCTTATTCCACTCTTAAACTACTTCTTCCTGTAGTTTTATAATGTGACTCATGAGCTTGACATCATTGAAATCTGCGCATCTTTGTATGTCTTTTGTTCTGCACTTTCATTATCCAGCATTTTCATAGATCTTATCATCTAATTGGACTTGGTAAGGGCAATTATACCCTCTCCCCTAAACATTTCCAAACTTTATGGGTATGCCTTTTTGTGCATTATCAATATTATTCATCTACTGCTTCGTTTACCTTATTTTACTGAACACATTGTTACTATGAAAAAATTAAGCGGACAACAGATCATAGTTTTACTGTGTGGCCTTGAATGTTGTTCTTTGACTCTTAGTTTACTTTTTTTTTGTGTGAGAGCCTTCTCGTAACATTATGGAATCTGTTCTTTAATCTTGTCAGCAAGATGTACTTGATCCACCTGAAGATTGTTTTCGCATAAGGTTGATAATTACTCTGCTTGAAACTTGTGGGCATTACTTTGGTCGTGGCTCTTCTAAGAGGAAACTTGATCGGTTCCTAATACACTACCAGAGGTATATTTTAAGCAAAGGGGCTCTGCCTCTGGACATCGAATTTGACTTACAGGTCAGTCAGGCAGCCATTTTTTTAATAGTATTTCATTATTTGGGTATGGTTAATATGCTGATTTGTTTGTTTATAGATTTGATTTAGCTGTAGTTTTTTGTTTACTTAATAATGTTGGGCTACTAATGCTGTAGATATGGATTTGTTTTAGTGTTGGACATTGCAGCTAACATCTGTATATTTAGAATTTTGATGAGAAGAATATTAGGTAGCTTTACACTTTCCTAGCTGCTTTCTTGAATTTTATTATTTTTATGATTTGACACTTTCAGATAACTAATTGTTTTTATTCTTGTTTGGTTAAAGATATATTGGTTTTCTTGTTTATTCTTGCTTTTAGTGGTTACTAACATGATCTGTGTGCATGACTATATTCTGGAATTTCGACGGTGGACTTAGTGTCAATGTAAAATAAGATTTGTTTGTATGACTAGCATGTTGGGCTGTACTATCTCCATCCAAAATGAGTGTAGTTGTAGGCTTTAACCTAAATTCCAAATTGACAAAATCTCGATTTTCAATGAAGTAATTATTTTGTTCATAATTTGTCCTCTTATAAATTATATCAATGTTTGTATTTGCAGCAAATAAAAGCAATGCATTTATTGAGATTAGAGGATGAGCTTATTTTGATAAGATTGTTTAACAAATTTACTTTTATTCTTAATTTATGTGAAAAAACCTTAACCTGCAGTCATTTTGGGATCGAGGCAGTCATTTTGGCAAGTTCCCACAATTAACTAAGGTTATATGTGAGCTGATGTTTGGAATGAAAAAAGAACTTGCATGTTATGCCACCTAGGAAAACGTGATAGTTTTATAGGATAATTGCTAGCTGCCAAAATTTAGCCTATACCTCGTCCTCTCTTCATACTATACTGCCCATCGACTCAAGTATTCCTTTTAGAATTGTTTATTTGGCAGTAGATTTTGAAAGCTATCCCACTAACTACAAGGTGTGGCGTTTCCAAGCTAACTTACTCCCTATAGTTTAACTTTTGTCATGATAAATGGTATATATCTTTGTTGTCTTTCATTTACTATTTTTTTTTCATTATCTGTTGGGTGCAGGATTTGTTTGCGGATTTACGACCCAATATGGTTCGTTACACTTCTATTGAGGAAGTGAATGCGGCTCTAGTAGAACTTGAGGAACATGATCGAATAGTTTCTTCTGATAGGGCCAGTAGTGAAAAACATTCTGACAATGAGAAGCCTTCGAGTAGGACCATTTCCACTACTACTGTGGTTGGCAATGGACAGAGCATTGATAATGGTATGGAGGAAAATGGGGTGCAAGATGATGTTAATGACAGTGAGACTGATTCAGGGAGTGACACAATTGATGTAGAGGGTCATAATGATGAAGAGTTGGATGAGGACAATCACGATGATGGCTGTGAAACTGAGGATGATGAAGATGACGATGACGATGGGCCTGGACCTGCTTCCGATGAGGAGGATGAAGTGCACGTGAGACAAAAAGTGACTGAGGTGGACCCTCTGGAAGAAGCTGATTTCGATCAGGAGCTCAAGGCTGTAGTGCAGGCAAGTATTTGCATAATTTATTGTATTTGCTTACTCCTTCTACATTTCTGCAAAAGTTTGATGCTTCCTTTGTGAATTTAAATTTTTTTCCTGGAATCCTACTGCTACGCTGTTATGATAAAGAAAAACTATACTAATTAGTAATTCATTCCTTCTAATTGAACAACATCTGGAATTAAAAATAATTATTGAGCTGGTCTTGTACAACTTGAACTACACTTGTACAATGAGTTTGTATTTATTTTTTTATAAACTACTTTTTGATTTAGAAGTCACACGTTCAATTTTTGGAAATAGCCTCATCACTTGTAGGGGGTAAATCCTTACATGGTTTCACTAGGTGGAAGACCTGTGCCCTGGATTTGCGCTTTTATATCACAATTATTTTGGAGATTTTTTTCTTTCAAATATATTCTGTCTTCTCTTCGCCCTTTTCCATCCAATCCCTAAATTTCAACAATCTTTTTTAATTTAAGATTTGCCTTTGGAAAGTAAAAACAGCATTGTCTTGTTGTTTAGTTATGTCTGGCTGTATTTCTAACTTTTCAAAGTACTTGCTTCTTAAATTCTGTAGGAGAGTATGGAACAGAGGAGACAGGAGCTACGGGGTCGTCCTACGTTGAACATGATGATTCCAATGAATGTATTTGAGGGATCTACCAAGGATCACCACGGGAGGGGAGTTGGTGGGGAAAGTGGTGATGAGGCACTGGATGAGGATACTGGTGGAAACAAAGAGGTTCAGGTTAGAGTTCTTGTGAAGCGCGGAAACAAGCAGCAAACAAAGCAGATGTTCATCCCACGGAATTCCTCACTGGTGCAGAGTACAAAACAGAAAGAAGCAGCCGAGCTTCAAGAGAAAGAAGACATCAAGAGGCTTGTTTTGGAGTACAATGACAGAGAAGAGGAGGAGCTTAATGGATTAGGGACCCAGCCGGCAAACTGGATGCCGAGTGTAGGTAACAAGACCAGTGGCCGCGGTAGCACTTTGGATGGAAACAGTGGCAGGGGTAGTGGATCAAGACATCGGCATCATAATTATTCTGGCAGTGGAATATATTACAGCAGAAGAAAGTGAATACAGAAGGCAGATATTTGATGCCTTCTTCCTCTCAGCGTGACAAGTATTTGAAAACAAAGTTCATCGGATATTCCTTAGTATGGCCTAGCCTTGTCTTTTGCCACTACCCTCCTTAGCAAAAAATTAATGGCAAAGGCGAGTTGTCACTTATCTTGTTGGTGAGTGGTGGTTTGGAACAGCGTGTTGGAGATGCAGGGATTGTGGAGATGTAAACACTATGGTTTCCTGATCTTAAGGTGACATGACATGCAGGATGTAAGATTGTGGTTTGCCTGCATACATGTCACAAATGGATCGCGGCCTCCAAGCTTCTTGTATAGCTAGCTATCTGTATGGAGCTAAAATCAGTGTTTGGTTTGGTGGTTTCATTTCAAGTCAGCCAGAGGTTGGATTATATCATGTGAAGAAAGAATATAGGCAAAAAAAGAGTCTTGATACTTTGTTAACATACCAAAAACCATGTCAATCATCAGTGCTAGAATCGACCTCACTCTTAGACATTTGGATTGCATATTATCATTATTCTTGTAGAAACAACTTCTATTAAGAGTATTCGTTATGCATGATGCATAATGCCTAGACGTTGATGGGGTATTCATTAGTTGGGTTGCTTAAATTTTAAGTAATATATGAAGTCCAATTAGTAGAGTTTGGGTTATCAGATTAAACATAAAAGTAAGTTATACATTTTTTAACCTTTTATGTTCGCATGCTATTCATTAAATTTTGTTACAAAAATTTCATCTAATTTTGGATGATAATTAAAGAGGAGGATCTTGTTTGTCTAGTAAACCTTTGGTGGTAGAAGGACTTTTTCTATATATGAAAATTATGAATTTTACGAATGATTACGTTTTGTTTAGATGGTGGAAAGTATTATTGAGAATACTTGTATAAGTTTATTTAAATCAAAAGACGATGAATTGTTTTTATCAAAATATTTAATTTGTTATTATATTAAATCAATTCTTATTATGCGTTATTAATTTATATCAATTTTCTACACTTATAATTTTACACAACTAAATAAATAAGATAAAATGGTTAGATGGATACTTAATTGTGAGTTTGCCAAAATTTGTTAGTTGAGTTTTATTTATAAATAAAGTTTATATAGATAAAGAATATAAAATTTATAAATAGAGTGAGATATTAGTTCTTTATTTAATTAAAAATCTTATTCATATAAAACTTATTTTTTTTTTCTAAATTCTTTTAAATTTTCAGATAGTAACTTATTTTGTTGTGTTTTCATATTAGTAATAAGATAAAAATTAAAGTAGGTTTATTAAAGTTGTGATTCAGACAAAGTTTTATTAAAGTTATCAAGGATTTTATTCCATTTTCTTCTTTTTTTTGGGTGATTTGTAAATGAGAGATAATGTTGATATAAAGTTTGTTAATTAGTGAATCATTGGAGTTTGGTCGGATTTATGATGTTAATAATTTTACTCTTAAACTTCTACAGATTAATACATTAATTAATTTCCCAAATCTCACATTAACTAATACAAAAAAGAAAAAAATTAGAAAATTATTTTAAAAATAAATGATTGATTTAAGCATTTTCACCATGAATCGATAAGTTTTTCAGCTATATAAGGTACTTAAATAATTTTATATCATATAATTATATATGCTTTTATTTGTAATTTTATATGGGCGTGCTATCAGTGTAAAATAATTATTTCTAATTAGGTGATTCCTAACACATCTATCATTTTGGAAAGATTTAAATGAAAAGAGATAATAAATGACTAAAATTGAATTTTGGAATACCAAACTCAACACGTTGTTAATTTTTTTTCTCTTTCTAATAAATTAAATTTATTATTTTTATAAAATTCTTGTATTTTTTTTTGCTAAGTCTAATTAAATAATTTAAATAAATAATTACATTATGCTATTTTGTTTTGTTTTGTTTTTTGTGAAAATTAGGGTGTTACATGGTGTCACTTAAGGACATTATCCATTATCCATTCCTCCGAATCATATAGTGCCACATGGGACTAACGAATCTTTGGCCATCTCAATCTGGCCTTCTGAAGCCACAAATTCCTCATGTGGCTGCCATTAGATACATCATAGTTCTTCTGCAAACCAAACCAACCCACAAAACATTTCAAGAAAAAAAGAGACCAAACATATTTTCATTTTCCTCTTCTCAGTTTTAACAAATGGCAACCACTGCTATGACCACTCTCCCACAATTCAGTGGTCTCAGACCCCAATTCTCAGCTGCCCCTGTGCACAACCTGGTCAGCACTTTGCCCCTTTTATAGATATATATTAGACACAAAGATTGAACATGATCTTGTTGTTACTTTCATTTCAAAATGTAATTTTGATAACTGGGTATGTTTTTGTTCACAGGTTGCTGTCCAACCCATGAGGCGCAAGGGGAAGGGTGCTTTGGGAACTCGATGTGACTACATTGGTTCATCCACTAATCTGGTAGGATCTTATGAGTTTCACTCATTTCTAAATCTCCTTGCCCCTTTCTTGTTTCATCTGAGTACTTTACAAAACATACCATAACATATAGACAGTAGCTCAGGTTTTAGATGGCTACATAAGAAATTCTTGTTTGTTTGTACATGCAACAATCATGTGAATTGCTGGTTGCCTATGCATAATGGTGCTAAAAATAATCTACTTTCTTGTTCAAATGGAATGAAAAAGAAGAGAGGGAGAATATGTACTTATGTCAGTTGGAGTTTCTTAAGTTGATTACAGAATTGTTTGAATCATAGTCACTGAATTCTAAGCATGTATATCATACCAAGTACCTGGTAACTATGGACTGCACAAAGAAAAACATTCAAAACCACTTGTTACAGTTGTGAATTGTTTGATTGGTGTTACCATGATTTGAAATACTACTGTCAAACTTTTTAATACATTTTTGGAACACAACTTTTTTTTTAATTGAAATTTATTGAAAATGGCAAACTTGGTCCTATAATTTTGAAACAAAAATAAGATTGGTGATATAGAGACCACATACTCATTTATATGATTTTTTGTGTGTGTATATTTTAGTACTTAGAATAAGGATGTTATTGGATGGGTGTAGAGACCACATACTTATGTTTTTCCCAAATAGAATGTGAGATAAGAGAGTGTGTTGTTGATATGATAGATGAGATTGTTGAGATGTTGAACAGATTATGGTGGCTTCTACAAGCCTGATGCTGTTTGCTGGAAGGTTTGGATTGGCTCCATCAGCAAACAGGAAAGCCACTGCAGGGCTAAAGCTGGAGGTGAGGGACTCAGGCTTGCAGACTGGTGACCCTGCTGGCTTCACCCTTGCAGACACCTTGGCCTGTGGAGCTGTTGGGCACATCATTGGGGTTGGGGTTGTTCTTGGCCTCAAGAACATTGGTGCTCTGTAAAAACCAACTATCTGCCTTATGCATGCATCTGTAATCAATTAATCATCTACTTTACTCTTTCTCAACCTTAACTCAATCTTCAGCTTATCCTCTCCCTTCTAAACACACACAAAATATAACTCATGAACCAAACACTAAGCATTCATGCAAAACAAAAATAAAAAATAAAAATTAATAGTAGGGTTTTAGGTTTTTTTCTACTCTCTTGCTATTTTAGATTAATGGCCTTAATTTGAAGAAGAACTTATTCTTTTTTTTCATGTAAATAATAATAATAATATAATTGACTAGAATAATTATTAAAGTGCAATAATATTATAAAAATATAAAAAAATATATAATATGATCAACTAATAATAATATTAAAGTAAAAAAAGGTTATTTATATAATGTTGAATTATTACGAAATAAATTCTTATAACTTTATAAAGCTTAGATGAATTTGCTAAACACTTGATAGTTATGGATTCAAATATAATATTAATAAGAAGTGTGTGTATATATACACTAAAAAATGGATTGATTAGGTGAAAAAAAAATAAATTATAGCCTAAACTAGGTTTTTCTTTTTTTATCTCTATACATTCTTTTTCCAACATCCCATGAAATGCATGAATTAGGATGGAAGAAGAAATTGCCCTTAAATTAAATAAAGTTATTTTAGATCCAACTTTTTTGTCCTGCAATCTAAAATAGGTTTAGACGCAATCCACTCATAAACTTATAAATTGATCCATTTTATAAAACAATAATTATATTTGATCAAATAAAAATAATTATTATTTTATTAGAACACATATATTATATTTTATTTATTTATTTATATATCAAATTATTATATTTAAAATTAAAAATAATTTAATTAATATGATATAAATTTTAGAAAAATATATTTAGTTTTATATTTTATATAAGTTTTTAAAGTGGACTAAAATATGTGTTGCCCTATTTGCTTAACAAAGGATTAGACTAAACTAAAATACTAGCACCAACTTAAAAATTGAATAGAGCGAAATTACCACTAACAATATGCATAGACATAAATGTATTAAGTTGTTACTAGAATCTAAGGTAATATATATATATATATATATATATATATATATAATTTATTAGCATGCTAGTAGCAAGAGTCTACATGAGAAAGAAATAATCAAGAGTTGTACTTTAAGCGTTGAATGGTTATTAAAATGAAAAGAAATTGGAACTTTCAAATTGTATGGAAAAAAAGGGCCTCATTATCATAGTCAGTAATCTGAGAGATGAAAAAAAAAGTGGAAAATTGGGAGAGTAAGGTTCATTGGTAAGAATTTAAGTGTAGATTTAAGATTAGATGGATGGAAATAAGTTTGATGAGTAATATATAATAAGCAAAACTTACCACACCATTATTTTAAAGTTTTAAATTAAAAATCTACATTTGTTTTAAAATTTTGAATTGGAAATAATATGTTTTATACCTTAATAGGTGAGTGTGATGTTATCTTTATTATTTAATTAAGGTGTTTGCTACTTGCTCATTCTTTGACTTACTATAATAAAGAGTGGAAGTGAGTGGAGGTCAACCAGTTTCAGGTTTGTCTTGTTGAATAATTATTTGCTATTTTGTCTGTGGGAAGTGACAGAGAAAGAAAGCATAGTTTTTGGGCTAATCTCTAATGTGATGTTGTTCATACTCTGTTTTCAAATACTATGGGCCACATTTCAAAGGATTGCTTTTCTCACTCAATAATGAGATTCCTTATTATTCCATCCTTTTTTAGCTGCTAGTTTAGAAAAATATTTGGTGAAAATTTGGGTTACCATACATTATTTTTATTCAACTTTTTAGAGGATATTAGTTTTTTTAATTTTTCTTGAGAAGAAGAGAAAAATAGTCATTTATAGAATGGCAAACTAATACATTGAAAGCTGAAAATTTGATTGAAAGTAGTGTCAATAAATATAAAATGTAAAATTATATGTATAGTAGTATCAACAATTGGAATTGAAATAACTTGTTTCATACCCTTCCCTCCTTATTATAATTGATAGGATTGTAGTGAACCACAAAATTGAAACATGGGTTGGTAAAATGACAAAGGTGGTATATATTTACCTTATCAGCAGCAGCACAAAAACCACAAGATCAAGACTTTAGGCGTGTCATCCAACTTCATTCACAAGGGTTCACAGCTGCTTTGAAATCAGGACAAGTGTAGGTTTCAATGACACTATCCATTGCGAAGTGAATTTCATTTTCTCAAAAAGAAGACAGTATTATAACCAACTCCTGCCTCTGAAAATTCATGGGCTAATTGGAAAAAAGAGTTTCCAATTGTATGAGGTAACGAACTACTGAAGATTGACGAAATCCTGAAACCTTGAGGAAATGAAGATAGATAAGCTTCAACCAGCAAAGTCCAAGAGGCATACTGAAATAAAGGCCAAGTCATCACAGAAATATATGGAGTCTAACAACCATATTTTTATGGATTTTTCTTTTGCTCAGAAAATTATATTGGACAAGACTGTATGATTAGCTTCAATGAGGTCTAAAGTACATGATTTTTTAGGGGCATTCTCTCATACATATGCAAAGAGATTTAGCAGTGTCACTTCAAAGATGCTTTTGCTTTTTTGTTTTTCTATTTCTCCTTGTTTCGTTTGGAGGATCCCTTATCTCTTAATATCCTATTAATTTTTCTTCTCTGTCTTAATTAATTCCTTGTAATTTTTTTCATTGTTTCATGGCGATTTTTTTTTCTTCTATTCTCCCATCTCAGTATGCCCTAAGCTATATTGCAAGGACATACAAGTACCACAATCATATCAAAGGCAACAAAATTTCCATGTCTTCCATATGAGAATCTAAGTGCTTATACTTGAACATAACAAAAATTTCTGTTAAGTGGTAAATGTAAATAGTGATTAGAGTGCATAAATTCGACAACAAAATTAAAAGAGAATAAGGAAAATTATGTTAGACAAGTCATCAATGTGGGTTACAGATAATTTGATAATAAAGGAATGTAGAAGTTACAAAAATGATTGACATGAAGCTCATAAACCATGTGGGTGGCAATTCTCAAGTAAATACCAGATTCAGGAGACTATTGGAAATATATACCTTTGAAGAATAATTCTAATGTAATAACTACCTGCTTAAGTGATAATTTAAAGCATACTCATGAGTTTGGATAGAAGTTATATCAAAATGATGAGTTGCGTCAAGTATTTGCTATGACTGTAGCTGAGAATATGAAAGAAATTAATCATTCTTCTTTCAATGCTTGCCCATAATTTGAGGGTGCAATGGAAGGTATGGTTGAGGAACATAACCCTGTTTTCTCAACTCAAGAAGGAGACTCTTCAGAATCAAATAGATCTCAACAGAGTCTGGGTGATTTCCATCGGCAGCAGAAAACATATGGGTTCCACCATTAACATCAATCCAGCTGTATCCAGGTATCTTCTGAACTCCTTTTTCCTTCATTAAACTTCTTATTTTAAGAACACTTGCCCATTCACCAGCATCAGCATGTACATTAGAAAGCAATACATAGTATCCAGAATTCTTTGGGTCCAGTTCTTGAAGATGCCTTGAAGCTAGTTTAGCCAACTCCACATTGCCATGGAGCCGGCAAGCTCCTAGCAATGTACCCCAAACACCTGCATCTGGAGTGAATGGCATGCTCTTAATGGTATCAAATGCTTCGTGCAAACGGCCAGCACGACCATACAAATCTACCATGCATGCATAGTGCTCCATCCTAGCACAGATACCATATTCTGTAGTCATGCAACGAAAGTAGTGTATGCCTTCATCAACTAAGCCTGCATGGCCACAAGCAGATACTATAACAAGAAAAGTAACATGATCAGGGTGAATCCCAGCTCCTAACATCTCATGGAATAGGTCAAGGCATTCTCTAGCGAAACCGTGGTTTCCATAGGCAGCAATGATGTTGTTCCATGAAACTTCATTCTTCCCATCCATCAGGTCAAACACAAATCGAGCCAAAGCTAGTTTTCCACATTTAGAATACATATCTATCAGTGCACTAGCAACAAAAGTATCAAAATCAAATGCATTTCTTGTCACATAGGCATGCATCTCTTTCCCATAATAGAGTGCTAATAAATTTGAAGCAGCAGAGAGGGCAGATGATAGGCTCACAGCATCATACTTGGCTCCACTAATTCCCATTTGGCGAAAGAGATCAATTGCCATTTCTGGTTTTCCATTCTGTGAGAAGCTTGAAAGCATTGAGTTCCAACATACACTATCTCTTTCGGACATTCTTCTGAAAAATTCATAAGCAAGATCCAGTCTACCACATTTCGCATACATATCTGTGATGGCAGATCCGACATTAACATTCTCTAGTCGTTTCTTTAGAATATCACAATGCAACTCCTTCCCTAATTTCATAGCAGCCACTGCAGCACAAGCTGGTAAAACACTAGCCATGGTTAGGCAATTAGGAACCATTCCCTCTTTAATTAACCACCGAAAAATGTTTATAGCCTCCATATTCAGCCCATTAAGTACATAACCTGAGATCATAGCTGTGCAAACTGCCACATCAACCAAAGTATTCTGCTGGAAAATCTTGTATGCCGTCTTTACATCTCCACTCTTGAAGTATATGTCAATAAGAGCACTCTTCAAATAGACATCAAAAGGCACTCTATGTCGCACTATGTAACTATGAACTTCCTTACAATGTTTGAGACTCCCAGATTTAAGGATAGAAGGAAGGAAACTTGCAAAAGTGACCGCATCTGGTTTGACACCAGCAGAGATCATTGCATTAAATAAAGGTGCAGCCTCATCTGTAAATCCATTTTGTACATATCCAGCAATCAACCCATTCCAACTTACCGTATCAGTTTGTGACATTGTATTAAATAACTTGCGAGCATCTAAAAGGTTCCCACATTTTGAATACATGGCAACCAGTGTGTTTGCTACCTGTGGATCAAACTCAAATCCACTACTAATAACAAGACCATGAAGAGGAGCACCAACACAAAATTTCCCTTTCGTAGCACATATAGACAAAATACAAGTATATGTCACTGAATTAGGCTTACTATAAGAGGTCCTCATGTCACTAAAAGTCCCCATTGCATTGTCAAAATCTCCAATTTTCACGTAACCATGAAGCATGACATTCCACAAAATGGTATCTCTTAGAGGCAATTCATCAAACACTAGTCGTGCATCATGAATATAACCATTATCAGCATACAACTTGATCAAAGCACTACCAACAAACAAGTCCACATGAAACCCCATCAACCGAACCATATTATGAACCACCATACACAACGGCACATTATTCAAACCACCACAAGCTTTAATCACATAAGGGAATGTGTATTTGTCAGGTGAAACTTTGTTACCCAACATCTTGAAGTAAAACAATAAAGCAAAATCAAACCACCCCAACATGTAAAGCCCTCTTATCATCCAATTCCAAGGAAGAGCATAGCACAATTCAAGCCTGAAGAACAAGTTCTCTGCATCCTTAATTCTACCACAAAGAACATACAGCCCCAAAATCCTGGAACTCAGTGAGCAAACATCACTCATGCCACCAACAACGACTTGGGTGTGAACTTGTCTAACTTGTTGAAGCAAAGAAGCATCTGAACAAGCCCGGAACAAAGATTCCAAATGGGGTGTGAGAGAATCTTGGGTCTCCGGGGGCAAAAGATGTGATTTTGAGATAACATTGTTGCATATGTTTGTTGCTGTGTGCATGAATTTGGACCTTGAAAATGCAAGTCTAAAAATAGAGCATAGATTTGATGTGTTATACATTTTTCAAAGTGAAAGGGGCATAAGCCATAATCAAATTTGAGAAACCAAAGTAGTGTTGATGCGGTGTTAAAGCATACACCCATAATCAAGTTTTTCACAATTGGTTTGGTAGCATCACAAACTGAAACAAACGGGTCTGCTCACAAGCTTTCCTCACATTTAGTGCATGGACATGTAGTATGTTTCTCATTCTTATACTCCTCTCAATATTCATTTCGTCTTCACATTCGTCTCTATTTTAAATTACTAAAACATTTAAATATAAATAGTAGTTTTGTTATAAATTAATGTAAACTAATTAAATCCGAAAGATGGAAAATGTCCAAACTTATAACTCTAATGAAATAAAATTATATTTAGATATTGGGTAAATAGTCATTTCACTAGTATTAGTATTGACATTTTTTTAACTACAATAAAAAAAAATAGTCTTAGTAAAAAATACTTTAATTTTGTTAGTTCTATTTGAATTTCATTAATGGTAGAGGTAATTGAGAACATGTTTGTTCTTTAGTAATTTTCAGGTGTGCTTATTCAAAGAAAAATTAAATGTTAATATGTTGTAATCAATCTTATACTAATATGTATTCAAAATACTGGATATAAAATATATGAGAGTAGAGTTGGGATAAATTAATTATTTTTCTTATCAATCTAATTATCTTCTTTTTCTTAAACTTTTGCAATTATTTTCATTCGCTACTCTCTTTATTAAGTCAATGCAAATTTAATAACGTGAAATTTCAACAAGATGAAAGAAAGAAGAATATACTCTTATTTATATATTGGTTCATCTGATAACACATATTACATCTTGTTCTATATCAACTAATTGAGTTTCATTGTGCAAACTAACCTTACAAGTTACAACACTAGTATTATTTTATAACATGACCACTAGCTAACCTATCGAGTATTCTTTTGGAGTGTAACCACTATTGGCTAACTCGTTGAGTATTTTTTCAAAACGTAGTCATTCTTGACTAACCCGTCGAGTATTCATTTGGAACATAGCCACTCCTAGCTAACTTGTCGAATAGTCTTTAAACACTTAGTCACTTCTAGCTAAAAACCCAAGTATTATTTTGGTACACAACCTAGTTAACCCACAAAGTATTCTTTTACAATAGCCATTTTTTACTAAGACAAAGATTTGTCTAAAAATGTAATCTAAAAGATAAAAAAAGGTTCACTCACTAGAGAGGGAAACATCTTTCAACATATACAAGGTTTAAGTACTCTATTAATTTGCTAATGAACGCAACAATGTTCTTACAAAACTATTATAGGGCTCAAAAAAATAATTTCAGTAGTGTTTTAGAGCTTTGCAAAATATGACTCAGATTTTTGTTCTTTTCTTCGAAAGATGTCTTGAAATAGACATTGAAGAAAATAGTCTTTGCAAATCCTTTTCTAATCCAAAATGTTGTGTAATGCACAAAATCGTACAGGTCAGACTGTCTTTTCCAAAGTTGACAAAACAAGCGTTAAGTATAACAACTTTAGATTATTTTCCAAGAAATTGTTGATGTTGACATGTGCTTTTATGAATCAACTTGGCACACGAAGGAAACAAACAATCCCTACAACATAGAATAAGTATAAAGATATTTTCATGAAGTACAAGATTAACTTCAATCTTTATGCGTAGTATTGAAGCAAAACATTCCTTATCAAATGAAAATAGAGACTGCATAGTGTTATAGCGTTTGCTAGACGAAACACTTGTGTCTTACATGATATGTTTGTGAAAAGAACATTATAAACGAAGTATGATAATGTTTTATACTTTTTTTTGTATATCAACACTTAATCAAAATATAGGCAGTTGGATTTTTCTCCAACGAAGATGAAGAAAATTGAAAATGGAAAATTCGTTAACAATATTTTCAAGCCTTCTTATCTTAAGCTTTCAGTTTTGTAAACTCTTAATTGTCATATCTTAAGGAGTGTGGCTTAAACTTAAAGAGCTTAAACATTATATTTGTTTGTAACATATAGAAAACCTAGTCTAAATTGAACTTTGTATTCAAAATCTTCCTCTATAAAACTATTATGTTATGTATAAGCTAGGAGTGACTTGTTTGATAAAGAATACTGGTGGATTTTAAAGCTTCAAGAAGCTACTATAAATAATATTTGTATTGTTAAGTCAGGAGTGACCTCAAAGAATATTTGTGTGTTTCATTTGAATTATCAATTGTAATTTTTCTTTATTTATCTAAATTAGACCTTGAATCTGATAATATTTTATTATCTAAAGATGTCATACGATAAACACTTATATAAAGAAAGTTTTTAAAAACTACATTAAAAAAATTTCAATCTTTTTCTTCTGTTTAATCTCTTCTATATTGTAACCCAAGATATTAAATTTAAGACAATCTCATATCATATTAGCATGCTTCAATCAAAATTTCTTATAAAAGTTTTCTTAAGCTTACGACTTTCTTAAACTTATAATCTTGAGTATGATCCTTGTATTAGATATATTCTTATATTTAATATCCTAGTATAATTATACATATATAACTTTACACATTTAATAAAATACATGTCTCACTAATAATATTTTTAATTAGTCATTTTTCTAAACTACTTTGCATACTTATGGATTTGATGAAAGGCAATTTGACAAGCAACAATCCTTAAAGTGTTGAATTTAAGATTACAAGTTTAATATGCGAACTTGAAGAATTACCATTTCTTTTTCTAATAAATCAATAAATACTATTATTGACAAAATTAGATACTATTTTAAAGACTAAAAAAATATTGATATCTAAATTAGTTTTTATTATTGATAAATAATTTCTAAATTGGTATCTAATTAGATACCAAAGTTTTAGATACCAACTTTAGAATCTGAATAATTAGTAGCTAAAACTTAGGTATCTAATTAGATATCAATTTAGAAACTATTTTTTTATCAATAATAGAAACTAATTTAGATACCAATAGCTTTTTTAGTCTCTAAATTAGTATCTAATTTAGTCACTATAGAAACTAATAATTTTTTTATCTCTAAAATTGGTTTCTATTTAATGATTTTTTAGTAGTGAAAAAAATATAATAGGAAATACTACATTTTTACTTTGCATTAATCAATAAATGGAGCACAAAATTAAAAGAAAAAACATGTTATGTCACTTATATAATTGTGCTATGCGTCCCTTTGTCTAGCAACAATCCAAGCTTTATAATTTTAAGAGATGAATGAAGTTATGAATTTACTTTAAATTATGATCAACTGGTGTATGTCCACAAACTATGATCCTTTAAATTTGACCCACACACTAAATATTTTAATATAATATAGGGTTACATATTTTTTTGTCTATGTAATTTTATAGAAAATTGATTTTTGTCCCCAATCCAAACTTTAGACTTTGTAGATATTTGTAGTAAGAAAATTATTAGAAATTGGTCATATTTCATGCTGACTTATCATTAACAGATTTTACATACAAAAAAATTATTGGTAAGGACCTATTCTGATATGAATCCACTAGCAAAGAAGAGATGATTCTTTGACATTCTATGGAATCAACTTGAGTTGGAGATAGCTTAGGCACTTTTAATAGAATTGGATCAAGGTTCTATGTTTCAAGAACTCAC
>Ga0123342_1004001_pt1 | contig 23044 bp, 16 predicted proteins | sample Turbeawhitnodule_FD_89960 | JGI IMG/M metagenome (GOLD analysis project Ga0123342, IMG submission 89960) | Root nodule microbial communities of legume samples collected from Mexico - Turtle bean Mexico white nodule | ecosystem: Host-associated > Plants > Roots > Nodule | place: Mexico: Nepantla... | reverse complement strand
GGCATTTGAACATGTAAAAGAACGTCTTCTTGGATCCTCTTGGCCATAACTCTAGGGTTGGCCCAAATCTACCCTTTGGTGGGCTTGCATGTGGGCTTGTGCTTGGGCCTCTTCCATCACTTCAGAAAAACAATCTGTTTTGTTTTGAAATTAACCTGTTATTTTATAACAACTTTCTAACTGTTTTTTGAAAAGTTGTTAGAATATGATTTTTATATAAAGAAAAGATTTTCTCAAATAAAAGGTTGTTGTGCAATCACGGTTTTAACAAAGATTAAACGTTTTCTGTGTGAGAAGAAGGATTGGAATGAGTTTTTGAAAGGTTTTCAAAAAGATCTTCAAGTGTGCTTGTTCTAAGAGAGCCTTGATCTTGGTGAAGGTGCTGGTGCGGTTTTTCTGCAATTGAGCTACTGGTTTGGAGTTCTTGCATCTTCTTTTAGGTGTTATCCTTCCTTATTCATTCTTGTAAAAGGTGTTAGTATAAGTCACTCTTTGATAGGGTTTTGTTGGAGTGCAAGGTGTGCTGAAATAGGGTTTTTTCAGCTTTGGTTGTATTGTTCTTGTAGGGTTCAAGAACTGTTGTATGTTGTTATTGATTGAAACTGTTTTTTAGTGAATTTCACCTTGGAGTGAGGTGAAACTGGATGTAGCTCATTATGAGTGAACCAATATAGAGTGTGCTTGCATTATTCTGTTAGAATGTATGGCTTTAAACTAGAGGGGGGGGGGGAAATGGTTTAAAGAGGGTTTTCGCAAACTTTTTAGTCTAGAATGAAATTCCTTTTAGAAAACTCGATTCAGAATCCAGTTAGCCAAAAACACAAAGCAATTTAATACAACACCAGAAAAACAATCGGTTGTTTCGCAGAAACAATAGGTTGTTTATACCAGTTGAAAAATATACAAATTGAAATTAAAGAGTTTAAGGGAGAGAGATTGCACACACAGTTTATACTGGTTCACTCTTAAACCAAGAGCTACATCCAGTCTTCCCAGAAACCACTGGGGAATCCACTAAGTAACCAAACCTAGATTACTTACATACACCACCAAAGAAGTGACCTTGATCCCCTCAAGAAACACACTTCCTTTGGCTCAGCACATACACCACCAAGAATGTTGATCTTGACAACCTCAAGAGCACACAACACTTCTTGGCCTAACATACCAGAGTTTACACAAAGTATAGAAGGATTACACTTGTTACAACATGAACTGAAATCAATACAAATGAAATCCTATGTCACTCTCTCTTGATCACAGCAAGATTAAAGCAATCTTTAACTCTTATAAAGCAAAATCAGTGAAAAACTCAAATCTATTTTTCTATTGATTAAAACTTAATTCTTGTTTGTTACAAAAGAAGAACAAACTATTTATGGCTTTAAAAGAATGATCAACGCATTTAAAACAGGAGCACAATCAGTTACAAAATCATTTAAAGCTCAGTCAACACACAATACAGTTTTCTGTTATGATTTGAAAACAAACAACCGGTTGAAAGTGCGAATCAATCAGTTGTTTTGGTTTGACAGCAAGTCAACCACCAAAAACAGTTTTCAACCTTTTTCAAAACACCTAAGAGTAAAACAATCGGTTGTTTCGACAAAACAACAGGTTGTTTTTTACTTAGTTTGAAAAACACTTTCAATTCAAAAGGTTTGAAAATACTTTAGCTTTAAGATTCAATCAAGAGTGGATTTACACAATATAATCTACCCCAGATCCTATTCTAAAACACCTCAGCAACAACAAACACATCCAGCCTTCCATCAAACTCAAAGGATTTGGATTCTTCAAAGCTTGAACACACTTGATTCAACATATTCTTCTCATCCCTGCACTTGTTTATGATATTTTGGTTAATCTGTCAAGAAAGAAATCTGTTCATTTAAAATTGAACCTGTTATTTTTGGGTTTACTCAAACTGTTCTTCTTGATTTGGAAAAGTTCTTTAATCATAAACAAAGCCTTTTGAATCTGTGTTTTGATTGGTTTAAGGACAAACAATTTCTTCATTAAATCTTTGTTGAAGATTTATTTTCTTCGAAGAATTGTGTTGAAAGATCTTGGTTGATCTTTTGGTATAAATTGTGTTCTTCGAGCTGTTGGAAAATTAACTAATCTGGTTCTATAAAATTTCTCAGCCGGATCTCAATCCTAGTTTGATCGAGTTCTGGTTTTGGTAAAGTGTATTGAAAAAATAAATTTGTTCCTTTTAAAATAAATTTGTTATTTTTTCTGAAATATTGGAAACCAGTTTGTGTTTGCGAAAATTTTATAACTTCAATTCACCCCTCCCATCTTGAACTTAGACACTAATAGACCCAACAATTGGTATAAAGAGCTGGGACTTGTATTTTACTCATGTTTGTGCATTATGTCTGAGTTTAAAATGCCTTTTGTTGAAGGTGCGTCTATTAATAGACCACTTATGTTTGGTGGTGTGAATTATGCATTATGAAAAATTAGAATGAAAATCTTCATGGAATCTATTGACATGGGTATTTGGGATGCAGTGAATGGACCTTTTGTACCTATGCAGGTTGTCAAAGAAGAAACAGTGAAGAAGCCTTGGTCAGATTGGAGTGAAAGTGAAAGGAAGAAGGCTCAATATGACTCTCTTGCCAAGAACATTATCACTTCTGCATTGAATATGGATGAATTCTTTAGAGTGTCTCAATGCAACTCGGCGAAGGAGATGTGGGAAGTGCTAGAAGTAACTCATGAGGGCACGGATGATGTGAAACGAGCAAGGAATCACTCACTCATTCAAGAATATGAACTTTTCAGGATGCAATCAGAAGAAAGTATTGTAGATGTACAGAAACGGTTTACACATATTGTAAATCATCTCACTAGACTAGGTAAGGTCTTTGACAAGGAAGAGCTCAACATAAAGGTGCTGAAATGCCTTGACAGGAGTTGGCAGCCTAAGGTAACAACAATCTCTAAATCTAGAGATTTATCCAAGATGTCCACTGCTGTATTGTTTGGAAAATTGATGGAGCATGAGCTAGAACTCAAAAGATTGAAAGAACAAGAAACAATGGAGAAAAGAGCTAAAGGAATTGCTTTGAAAACTACCATAAAACATGATACAAGTGAGGAAGAGGAGAATCCTGAACATGATGAGACCTTGAGTCTGCTCACCAGAAAATTCAGCAGATTTCTCAAAAGGAAGAACCGAGATAGAACCCAACAAAGAAAAAGGTACTCAAAGTCCAATGACTCAAATTCTTCTAGTTATACTTGCTTTGGTTGTGGTAAACCAGTTCACATAAAGATTGATTGTCCAAACAATCAAAACAAAGAAAAACCAGCAAGCAAGTAGAGTGAAAAAGGCAAAGGAAAAAGAGCATATATCTCTTGGGAAGAAAATGAAGTCTCCTCAACTGGAAGTGAAGAAGCAAATTTGTGCTTCATGGTGAATGATGAAGGATCAATCTCTGATTCGGTGAGTGACTTTTCCACTGATTCTGAAAGTATGATCAGCTATTGATTGCCTTTAAGGAAACACATGATGAAGCAAACAAATTGGATGTCATATGTAACAAACTGAACAAAGTAAACAAGGTACTTGAACCTAAGGTTAAGTCACTTGAGGAAGAATTACACAAAGCTAAAACTAATTTGGTTAGTCTTGAATTGACATGTTTGCATGCATCTATAAAAACCTGTGAAAATTGTAAGAAGCTAGAAAAACAAGTTGAATATTTGTTGAAAACCTTGTCAAATTTCACCAAATGAAGAGAAAATATTGAAACATTGTTGGGATCTCAAAATGCTGTTTTTAATAAAAATGGGCTAGGATATAATCCTGGAATAAAGAACAATGTGAAAAAGTTGTCCAGTTTTTTTGTTCCTTCCAAAACAGGTTTTTCTTCTTTTAATAGTTCAAATAGAATGCATACTGCATCTTGCTTTTACTGTATGAAATCTGGACATATCTCTAGAACATGTAAAGCTAGAAGGTACCTTGTTCTTAAAGGATTGGCCAAATGGCTTCCTAAGGAAAGGTATTAATCATGCTGGACCCTAGACCAAAAAGGGGTACCATATGTGTTAAATCTGTTTTGCAGAAAAACAACAGGAAAAACTAGTGGTACTTGGCTAGTGGATGCTCAAAGCATATGATTGGTGATTTGGCTCAATTCACAAGTCTGAAACTTAAAGTTGAGGTGCATGTCACATATGGAGACAACAATAGAGGAAGAATTCTTGGAAGAGGAAATGTTGGTACTAAAGATTCAACCACAATTGAAAATGTCTTATATGTGGAAGGACTAAAGCATAGTCTTCTAAGTATTAGCCAACTTTGTGACAAGGGCTACAAGGTTAATTTTGAAGCCAATACTTGTACAATTTCAAATGAAACCTCTGGTAAGGTGTTGTTAACAGGTAGAAGGGTAAACAACATCTATCTCTTAGATATTATGAAATTGCTCTGAAAATGAATGTTTGTTATAAAAAAGTGATGAGTCTTGGTTGTGGCACAGGAGGTTAGCTCATATCCATACAAATCACTTGAATAAGTTGAAATCTAAGGATCTTGTTTCTGGTTTACCAAATATAAGGTTTCAGGATAGCAGATTGTGTGATGCATGTGTAAAGGGTAAACAAATAAGAACTTCTTTTAAAACAAAAGATGTGGTTTCTACAAATAAAGCTTTGGATGTTCTGCATATGAATTTGTTTGGACCTTCTAGGACTGCTAGTTTAGCTGGAAACTTCTATGCTTTGGTAATTGTTGATGATTTCTCAAGATATACATGGACTCTCTTTCTTGCTTCTAAAAATAATGCATATAAAGCTTTTAAGAAACTGGCTAAGGTTCTGCATAATGAAAATGAAAATAGCGTAAAACAGATTCGTATTGATCACGGGGGAGAGTTTCAAAATGCAAAGTTTGATAGGTTTTGTGAAAAACATGGGATCATGCATAACTATTATGCTCCTAGGACACCCCAGCAGAATGGTGTAGTTGAAAGGAAGAATAGATCTCTAGAGGAATTAGCTAGGACCATGTTAAATGAATCTAATCTACCTAAATATTTATGGGCAAATGCAATATACACTGCTTCTTATGTGCTTAACAGAACTTTGATTAGACCTATTCTTAAGAAAACTCCCTATAAAGGTAGGAAGCCTAACATTAGTCATTTTAGGGTCTTTGGTTGCAAATGCTTTATTCTGAATAATGGAAAAGATAATCCAGGAAAATTTGATCCTAAATCTGATGAAGGGATACATATTGGGTATGCTATTAATGGACATGCTTACAGGGTGTATAACAAAAGATTGCTTACTGTGGAAGAATCTATGCATATGGTGTTTGATGAATCTGATTGTATTGTGCCTAAATCTGTTATGGATGAACCTGGTGTGGATGATTTAAGAACCATTCTTCAAAAGAATCAATCTATTGATTTTGATGCAACTGATTCAAGTGCTGTCAAAGAATATGTTGTGAATGCAGGATTGCCTAAAAAGTGGAAGAATCCCAGGGATCTCACACTTGACAATATGATTGGGAAAATTGAGAAAGGAGTTTCAACAAGGAATTCTCTTAACAATTTCTGTAAGACAATGGCCTTTGTTTCACAAGTAGAGCCTAAAAATCTAGAGGAAGCTCTACAAGACAGCAACTGGATAGAAGCTATGCAAGAAGAGCTAAATCAGTTTGAATACAATGAAGTATGGTCCTTAGTTCCAAGAACACATGAGATGAATATCATAGGAACCAAATGGGTGTACATGAACAAGATGGATGAACATGGGGCTATCACCAAAAATAAAGCAAGGCTGGTTGCTAAAGGCTATAACCAAAAAGAGGGAATAGATTTTGGTGAAACCTATGCACTAGTAGCACGACTAGAAGTCGTCAAACTACTCTTAGCATTTTCCAGCATAAAAGGATTCAGGTTATTCCAAATAGATGTTAATAGTGCATTCTTAAATGGATATATTAATGAAGAAGTGTTTGTCTCTCAGCCTCCAGGATTTGAAGACTACAAAAATCCAAAGCATGTGTACAAGCTCAAGAAGGCACTGTATGGATTAAAGCAGACATCTAGACAATGGTAGAGGCTAAGTGAATTTCTGCTTTCTCAAGGTTATGACCGTGAAACCTCTGATAAAACCTTGTTCATAAAGAAGAAAAGAGAAGACGTTATACTTGTGCAAGTCTATGTGGATGACATCATCTCTGGATCCACAAATGAAGAAATGTGTGAAGCTTTTGTAGAAACAATGAAAAGTGAATTTGAGATGTCAATGTTGGGAGAAATGAATTACTTCCTTGGACTGCAAGTTAAACAACTCAAGGATGGAATTTTCATAAATCAAGCAAAGTACTGCAAGGAATTGCTTAAGAAGTTTGAGATGGACCAATGCAAAGCAATCAACACTCCAATCTCAACTAGCTGCCAACTGGACCAGGATTATGCAGGAAAATCAGTGGATCAATTAAAATACAGGGATTTAGTTGGTTCTTTACTATACTTAACTGCTAGTAGGCCTAACATTATGTTTGTTGTGTGTTTATGTGCTAGATATCAATCTGATCCAAAGGAATCACACTACAATGCAACTAAGAGAATTTTGAAATACTTGCAAGGGACTAAAGATGTTGGACTACGGTATCCAAACAATGTTTCCTTGAACTTAACTGGTTTTTTCAGATTATGATTTTGCAGGTTGCAAGGTTGATAGGAAAAGCACAACTAGAACTTGTCACATGCTTGGGACAAGTCTAATCTCTTGGCATGGTCAAGTCTAATTACTTTTCTCTCTCTCCTTGACCATTGACTGCTTTTATGGTTATTGACCAGCAGGTTTATGACATTCATGTGTGGAAATCCTAACTGATTGGATACATTCATTGTGCAATAGATTTGGTTTGTTAGCAGAAACATGTTTTCAATATATTCTTGCATCATTCAAAACTGCACACTTCTGTACTACATGGAATCAAATTTGTACTACATCTTTTTTCTTGATCTTGCTTTGAAAACCCGTGATTCCTGAAGTATGTTATGGGTTCTATATAAATATAGTTTAAATCAATTATAGTTCACATTCTTCCTTCTTTGCTACAAGCTGTCCAGGTTCACATTTGCTATTTTTTTTATATAAATCAGCTCATTCTTTTAATGTTCATTATATGAATCTTGCACTAACATTCCTTCACTGGAACTGTCTCTCTTGGTGAATAGGTGTAGATAAAAATAGATTGAGCAAATGACATCCTCTTCACAGAGAAAGAAGAAGTTCAGAGAACAGCCTAACAATAGCCAAGGTATTTTGGAAAACTGGTTTGCTGGAGATTCTGAAGCTATGACAAGGTTCATACATGAGACAAGGAAAAAGAAAATCAATGTACCTAAAGTCCTGGAATTTTCATGGCTGGAAAACTGAAAAACTTTCTCGAAATGACTGAAAATGTCTATCCAGACTTAGTGAAGGTATTCTATAGCAACCTTGTACAAGATGGCAATAATCTTGTCTCCTTTGTGAAAAGAGTAAAACTGAAAATCACTAGAGAAATCTGGAGCAATGTTGCTGGAATCAAGTACTCAGGACTGAAAGTGAGCAAAGGGAACACTACTGGGATTCAAGGGTTCAACAAGATGCAGTTTTATAGGAGCTGTGTGAGGAATCCTACTGAACCAGTGGCCAGATTCCATGCAACTAATTTGACTTTAATTCCAAGACTCTTAGCTCACATCATTGCTTGGCAACTCACTCATAGAGGTAGAAATCATGTTGTTCTTCATGAGGAAGACTTGATACTGCTTTACTGCATAATGAATCAACTCAAGGTAAATCGGGTAAGTACTATTGTGGAACATATGCTCAAATCCACAAGGCTTCCTGATTATCGTTTTCCATATGCAATATTTGTTTCCAAATTAATTGACTATTTTGAAATGGATACTACAAATGAAAGAAATGATACTATCAAAGCAGCAAGTGAGATAGACAATTCTACTCTCATGAAAATGGAATTTCATAAGGAGGAAGACAACTGGGTTTTCAGTAGAAATGTTGCTCATAGAGCTGAGCATGAAGCCTCTAATCATGGAGATGTAGAAGAAGAGAATGTTGGAATGCATAGGGAAGATGAAACTGTGCAGGCTTCAAAAGCATCATTCCATAGGATGCATCATTCATCATCACACAGGGTGGAATCACCAGCTCAACCATCTATGGAACACATGGAGGAATCACCAGTTCATTCATGAAGATTTTGCTGCCACAAACTACAATGCACTGGTTGCATATTAAGCACTTGAATATAAAGGAGAACCTTTATCAATGTTCGAAAGACAGGTTCTGGACAGGCTGGACACACTCACAGATGATCAAAAGACCTATTTTGAAATTACTCAAGCTAGGTTTCAACACTTAGACTATCAAATTGAAGGAGTCCAAGAGCAGCTAGCTGAGCTTTACTACAAGCACATGTGATCCTTTTCAAATCTTTCTCTTTTATGTCTTGTTGAATAATTTTTTTTTCTAATTTTCCGCACTAGTTGTGTTTTAATTTCTGAACTGTAATAACACTTTATGGTGTTTTATTTTAAACTGTAATGTATGTCTCTGGTGTGTTTCTTTTTATTCCATGCTCCCATTCTGTTTGATGAATCCAAAGGGGGAGAAGAATAGCTTGATACAAGTTATGATAGTTGAAGAATAACCCATATAAGTTTCTGATCTGGTTCATGTATTAAGCTGCAGGGAGGTATAACACATCTCAAATCTGTTATGTTCTATTTTTTGTCTTTAACAGTTTTCTGTGTATATCCTGGAATCTAGTGTAGAACAGGTATTGGCTATGATCTTTTTTTCAAAGCTATGCAAAGCAATGAGGATTTGTCTCCATCAAACGGGGGAGATTGTTGAAGATGGATGAAGCTTCTTCTCTACCAAGTCTTCGTGTGTTTTTTTATGAAGAAAATAGATAGTTTGCTTTAAAGTTTGTAATGTTTTTTAGGTGATCTTGTATATAGGTTAGAGTGAGTTTATGGTTGCCTTTTGCTTCATGACCTATCCTATATGCCTAATCAAGGTGGTAAGATCAAACACAATAAGTGTTTCATTGTTTTTCAAAAAGCTCTTTAAAGGTTTTTCAAAAATCAAGTTACTGCACTAAAATAAATCTGTTTGTTTGGAAAACAATAGGTTTATTTTTTATCTGCTGAAAGGGTTTTTTTTTTAAGTTCTGTTAGGGCACCCAAAAGTTCAGTTATGTTTCTTATTTCAGTTATGATGAGCTGGCAGTCCTTCAGAAAAACAATCTGTTTTGTTTTGAAATTAACCTGTTGTTTTTATAACAACTTTCTAACTGTTTTTTGAAAAGTTGTTAGAAACTGATTGCTATATAAAGAAAGGCTTTTCTCACATAAAAGGTTGTTGTGCAATCACGGTTTTAACAAAGATTAAACGTTTTCTATCTGAGAAGAAGGATTGGAATGAGTTTTGAAAGGATTTTCAAAAAGATCTTCAAGTGTGCTTGTTCTAAGAGAGCCTTGATCTTGGTGAAGGTGCTGGTGCGGTTCTGTTGCAATTGAGCTACTGGTTTTGAGTTCTCGCATCTTCTTTCAAGTGTTATCCTTCCTTATTCATTCTTGTAAAAGGTGTTAGTGTAAGTCACTCTTTGATAGGGTTTCTTGGAGTGCAAGGTGTGCTGAAATAGGGTTTTTCAACTTTGGTTGTATTGTTCTTGTAGAGTTCAAGAACTGTTGTATGTTGTAATTGATTGAAACTGTTTTTTAGTGAATTACACCTTGGAGTGAGGTGAAACTGGATGTAGCTCATTATGAGTGAACTAGTATAAAGTGTGTTTGCATTATTCTTCTCATCCCTGCACTTGTTTATGATATTTTGGTTAATCTGTTAAGAAAGAAATCTGTTAATTTAAAATTGAACCTGTTATTTCTCGGCTTACTCAAACTGTTCTTCTTGATCTGGAAAAGTTCTTTAATCATAAACAAAGCCTTTTGAATCTGTGTTTTGATTGGTTTAAGGACAAACAGTTTCTTCATTGAATCTTTGTTGAAGATTTATTTTCTTTGAAGAATTGAGGTGAAAGATCTTGGTTGATCTTTTGGTATAAATTGTGTTCTTCGAGCTATTGGAAAATTAACTAATCTGGTTCTATAAAATTTCTTTGTTTGATCTCAATCCTTGTCGGAACGAGTTCTGGTTTTGTTAAAGTGTATTAAAAAAAATAAATTTGTTCCTTTTAAAATGAATTTGTTCTTTTTCTTTTGAAATATTGTAAACCAGTTTGTGTGTGCGAAAATTTTATAACTTCAATTCACCCCTCCCCTTTTGAACTTAGGCACTAATAGACCCAACAGTTTTCATATCACACATTATCTAAAATGAAACCATTTTTTGCTATGTTTTGATTTGTTTTCACCAACCCTTATTGCAAATACTTTCGAATTTGTTTCTTATATAGATTCGAAGCAAAAAATAAATGAAAGATTTCAAATCCGAACTTTCTATTTTGAGCATGATAAAGATGAAGATAAGAAAATACTTTAGTATCCAAACCTAACCAAATCAGGTGACCAAGTACAAGTTTAAGGAGATTTAAGGTGGATAACAAAAGTAAAAGCCAAGCAAAACAAAGATACAATATGATCTTGTTGAGAATACTGAGAGTTGTAATGAGTGTGTACTATGGTCTTTAGACCATTTAGTCTTATGGGTTGTATGCGTGATGACTTTCTACGGCAAGTGCATCGTGTTGTCAAAAGTAATAATTGTTCCTAAGGACGAATATCGATCTCACAAGGAATAGTGAATTATCAAGTACAATAATCACTAAAAACAAAACAATAAAAAGAGTGTTGGATTGACTGTGTTGGCACTGATCAATAAGAAAATAGACAAATAATTGATTGCTTCAAGTGGAAAAATAGGGATTGGGTTTCATCTCTCTCATTCTCATTTATTTTAATTAGCATATAAATATTAAGTTCTTTGATTGAAATTGATGCCCGTAGAAAATTCATTTATATTGATGTCTCGCATATAAAATCCTTAAGAATGTTTCCTAAACATCAATTTCTCGCATATTTATAAAAACAACTTAGAATCACACTCAGCCATTAATGACAATTAACATTTCAAGTATATTTCTAACACACAAATATGTTAAGTATTGTTGTTTAGGTCAGAACCTTAAAAATACCTTTCAGTCAAATTTAAGATTCTCAAGTTGTCACGACTAATGAGAAATAAAACAACAATACCAATAATCAATCAAGAATTGAATATTATAATATGTAAATATCACCTCAATACATAAGAGTTTGAGCAGATTACTCCTAATCCCAAAGGGTAGAATTAGCCATGCATACTTCTAGAACCTTCCATTCTCCCAATTGGGTTACAATTCTCTCAATGGTGTTTTCCTCTCAATCTGGCACACTATGGTTGAGCCCCTATTTAACCTAATTTTCTAGGGTTAGGTCGCTTTCTGTGTCGCGCTAATGGCTAAGTGATAAAAGATAAAAATTTCCTAATCTGTCTGATGCATTCTCGCTCAAGTGAGGAATTCTCGCTTAAGCAAGAAAGACTTCGATTTTCGAAAACTGTCCTGGAGCATTCTCGCTTGAGCGAGAATCTTCTGTTGAAAAATTGGCTTTTCGACACTTTTCTCCATTCTGGGACTTTCCATCTTTCTCTTTTTTAGCTCAAATCATTCCTCTTTAATCCAAATCTCCAATCTTCCCTAGAAATCTACAACTAACACCAAATTTGGGAATAAAATGCTCTTATTTAAATAAAGATCATAAAAAATGTAAAAAGGTATAAATTCATAAATTAAGGATTATTTTATATGTAAATTAGCAATAAATCCTCACAAGTGCCTATATTTTAATATGAAATATTACTGAAATTAGACAGTTATCAATGCGAAACCAAACCATTGTAATTCTTCACTTTGTGAAGTTATACCTGTGTCAGCTTTCTTTGTGCTCTCTCTAAAAGTGTTCGTTGTTTCTTTTGAGAGTTATGAATCTCAAGAGAGAGGTTATAAAGGTGTAACCTCGAGAGGTGAGAATACTTGTAATAACTAGTTCGTTAGGGAAAACTCTTAAGTAGTTGTTCAAGGGGACTAGAAGTGCCTAATTTCAGTAATATTTCATATTAAAATACAGAAACTTATGAGTATTAATTGCTAAATTACATATAAAATAATCCCTAATTTATGAATTTATACCTTTTTACATATTTTGTGATCTTTATTTGAATAAGAGAATTTTATTCCCAAATTCGGTGTTAATTTCAGGTTTGTAGTGAAGAATGACGATGATTGAGCTAAAAAGGAATAATATAAGTTAGGCCCAGGAACGCACAAAAGTACAAAAATCCTAACTCAGCAGCAGAGCAACTCGTTGAAGCGAGCCAATTCTCGCTTGAGCGAGAATGCTCTAGTGGCAGTGTTAAAAATCAATGCCTTTCTCGCTCAAGCGAGTAAAATCTCGCTTGAGCGAGATTGCTCCAGAATCATTGGGCCATTTTATGTTTTAATCAACAAGCCCATTAGTGCGACGCAAGAAGTCACCTAACCCTAGCAAATTAGGTTAAATAGGAGGCTTGAGGCTTGACCCTAGTGTGTAGGATTGAGAGGAAAACACCATTGAGTGAATTGTAATCCAATTAGGAGAGTAGAAGGTATTAGAAGATGCATGGCTAATTCTACCTTTTTGGATTGGGAGTAATATGTTCAAACTCTTATGTATTGAGGTGATATCTAAACATAATATTTTTTTCTTGATTGATTATTGGTATTATTATTTTGCTTCTAATTCTTGATCTAGAATCTTAAATCTGACTAGAAAGTATTTTAGGGTTTTGACCTAATGAATAATACTTGACATATTTGAGTGGTAGGAATAAACTTGAAATGTTAATTTTTATCAACGTCTGATCTTAATATTGAGTTGTTTTTATAAATATGCAAGGAATAGATATTTAGGAAGCATCTTAAGAATTTTTTATGCGAGGAATCAATATAAATGATTTTTATACGAGCATCAATATCAATCAAAGGACATAATATTATCAGGCTAATCTAACTACAAAAGAGTGAGACAGATGAAACCCAATCCCAATTTTTCCAATCGAAGCAACCAATTCTTTGACTGTTGTCTGATTAATCATTGCCAACAAAACCACTTTCAACATGCTTTTTATTGTTTTGTTTATATTTAGCGAACATTTTACTTGATTATTCAACTGTTACTTGTAGGATCGATATCCGTTCTGAGGGACACATTATTACTTTTGACAACGTGGTGCACTTGTCGTAGAAAATCATCAGGTATATTGGCATCGGTCCTATATACCAGATTGATTGGAATTTCTCGAGTTTTGGATTGCAAAGTGGTTTGATACGACCATAGTATTCGAGGAATCTCTTTTGCCCATCCTCCTTTGGTCTTGTCGAGTCTTCCTTTAAGACCCCATAGTAATACTCTATTTGCTGACTCAGCCTGACCATTGGTTTGGGGGTGTTCCAAAGAGGCGAATATTTGCTTAGTATCTAATTCTTGACACAGTCCTCCGAGATGGCGATTGGAGAATTGGGTCCCATTATCTGATACTAAATGTTAGGGTACACTAAATTAGAACACGACATTTTTCCACATAAAGTGTTGGACTTTTTGGGCAGTTATTTGGGCGACTAGTTTGACTTCAATCCACTTGGTGAAGTATTCGATGGCGACAACCAGGTACTTCATTTGGCGTATGGCTAAGGGGAAAGGTCCAAGGATGTCAATCCCCCAGATATGGAAAGGCCATGGGCTAGAGATTGAATGTAATTCTTCTAGGAGTGAGTGGCTCCAATCAGCATGTTTCTGGCATTGGTTGCATCTTCTCACATAGTTCATGCAATCCTCATTTATCGTTAGCAAATAATAACCTGCTCAAATTTCCTTCAATGATAGAGCTCATCCGCCGATGTAGCTTTCACAAAGGCCCTCATGGAGCTCGGACATTACTCGAGCGCATTGTTTGCTGTTTATACAGGTGATCAGCGTGAAGCCATATCGGAGGAGTGTAGAAAATGAAGCTTTGATGCCTCCAAATATGTGAAGAAAGCTTGATGCCTGTGTTGTTGTGTTTGGGGTTTAGTTCTAGGTTGTTTAGAATTTGTAAAGTTCATTCTTAAACCAATGCACAGCTGAATCAATCTGTTTTGGAAAAGAAAAATGTTATTCTAAGTCAAGTGAAAAACAACCGGTTGATTTCACGGTTTAGTCGGTTGTTTTACACTCAGCTTGATTGGAGGGTTTTTTTCAAACTGTTTTTTGGTTGACTAACTGTCAAAACCAATTCAACCGGTTAAAATGACATTTCACTCGGTTGATTTTTTAATTTCTTAAATAGTTTTTTAATTCATGATGTTTTCTATGTGGAAGGCCTCAAGCACAACCTTCTCAACATAAGTCATCTTTGTCATAAAAGATACCAAGTCACATTCAAAACTAACTCATGTGAGATTCGTCTACCAAACTGAAAGGAAGTGTTGCTGGTCGTTAAGAGAATAAATAATGTTTATCTACTTGATATTTCAAATTCTACATCTATTGGTTGTCTTTTGACAAAGCATGAAGAATCATGGCTTTGGCACAGAAGAATTGCATACATTCATATGCATCATCTGAACAAATTAATTTCAAATGATCTTGTTATTGGCTTACACAAACTCAAGTTCGAGAAGGATCATGTGTGTGAAGCTTGTCAAAAGGGGAAACAAACAAAATGTTCTTTTAAACTGAAAAACATTGTTTCCACCTCAAAACCCCTTGAGCTCCTACATATGGATTTGTTTGGTCCTTCAAGAACTATGAGCCTTGGAGGGAATTATTATGCTCTTATTATGGTTAATGACTTTTCCAGGTTTACTTGGACAATGTTTCTGCATTCAAAAAGTGAGGCCTACTCTGCACTTAATAAGCTATCCAAGAGGCTACAAAACTCCTGCTGCAGCAACATTGGTGCCATTAGAGTGACCATGGTGGAGAATTCCAAAACGAGAAGTTTAGCACCTTCAGTGATAAGCTGGGCATCTTTCACAATTTCTCTGCACCAAGGACACCTCAGCAGAATGGTGTGGTAGAAAGGAAGAACAAATCACTTGAAGAGCTGACAAGAACAATCTTGAATGAGTCCTCCTTACAAAAGTACTTTTGGGCAGATGCAGTAAGTACATCATTCTATGTAATGAACCGTGTTCTTATCAGGCCCATTCTGAAGAAGAATCCATATGAACTACTCAATGGAAGGAAGCCTCACATAGAACATCTAAAGGTATTTGGGTGTAAATGCTACATTTTGAGCAATGGTAAAAACAATTTTGGTAAGTTTGATGAAAAAGCTGATAATGGTATTTTTCTTGGTTACTCCTTATCTAGTCATGCCTATAGAGTTTATAATAAGAGACTCATGACTGTAGAAGAATCTGTACATATTGTTTTTGATGAAACTAACAATGTAGAACAAGGTCCAATGAAGCTTAGTACAGAAGAAGATGAACAAAATATCTTTTTGAAGAATTTGGAATACTCTTCAGAAAATCAACTAGTTGATTATGAGAAACAACTAATTGAAAATATGCAACAATGTGAGCTTCCTAAAGAGTGGAGGATTCCTAGAGATCTCTCAGTAGAAAACATCATTGGGCAAATTAATAGAGGTGTATCTACAAGGAGGATAGTAGCAAACTTTTGCAACCATACAACTTTTGTCTCCAATGTTGAACCCAAGTCAATCAATGAAGCACTCAAGGATGAACATTGGATAGCTGCTATGCATGAGGAACTCAACCAATTTGTAAGGAATGATGTGTGGGTATTCAGAAACAAGTCAGAAGGAACAAAGCAAGACTTGTTGCAAAACGGTACAACCAAGAAGAAGGAATAGACTATGACGAAACTTTCGCACCAGTGGCAAGATTAGAGGCTGTGAGACTATTGCTGGCCTTTTCCTACATGAATGGCTTCAAGCTATTCCAGATGGACGTGAAGAGTGTTGATCAAGAGTGATCAAGAGCTTTGAAGAATCCAAATCCAAGGTGTTTGGTGGAAGGCTGGAGTTGTTGCTGTGTGCGGGTGGTGATCTGGGTAGAATCATATGTAATCCACTCCTTGTTTAAATCCAGAATTGATTTGATTTGAAAACCTTTTTAAAATGGAATGTTTTTCAACTAAGTGAAAAACAACCTGTTGTTTTATCGAATCAACCGGTTGTTTTGTTTTTAGAAGGTTTTGAAAAAGGTTGAAAGTTGTTTGACTTGGTTGACTTAACTGTCAAACCAAATCAATCGGTTGTTTCGTGTTTTCAACCGATTGTTTCTTTGAAAATCCTAACAAAATTCAGATTTGATTTGTGAATCACTCTTAAATGATTTCTAACTGAATGCGCTCCTGATTTAAATGTTTTTAATCGTTCTTTGGAGAATAAAAAAGTTGGACATACGCTCTTGAAATGTAAGAAAACTGTTTTGAGAAATCATAGTGCAAATTCAATTTCAAGTTTTCAAGATTCACATCAAGCTTTGGATTTTCAAGTGTGTGGAATAGGATTGGGGTGTACTTTTGATCTTTCAGCTTTGCAATACCCAGGTATATTGTATTATCTTCTTCCTAGATTACTGTATTTTGGTAATTTGGTGTAAGTGCAGAATCAGAGGGTGTTTTGATTTCTATGGATTGTTGTGCCAAAATAAGTGTGTTTCTTGAAGGGCTCAAGGTCACTCTTTTGGTAGTTTGTGTTGTAATCTGGTTTTGATTGCATAGTAGAAACCCAGAAGTTTCTGGATACTTGATGTAGCTCTTGGTGTAAGAGTGAACCAGTATAAATTGCTTGTGTGCATTTCTCTTGCTCTGATCTCTTTTAAATTCTATTTTTAAGTTGTTTTAAATTTTGCTGGTATAAACAACCAATTGAATCGAAGAAACAACCGATTGTTTCTTTGTGTTTCACTTTAAAACAAATTGTATTCTTGCCTAACTTGATTCCTTTTATGGATTTCTTCACCGAGTTTCATTAAACCCTCAAAAGTTTTCGAAAATCTCTTTTAAACAATTCACCCCCCTCTTGTTTAAAGGCCATATATTCTAACAATTGGCATCAAGCGCTAAGTTCTTGAAAGTTACTCAAGTTTTCGATCCTAAATATTTTTTTATGGCTGAAAAGCTACCTTTTGGGGAGGGTGCCTCAATTAAAAGGCCACCTTACTTTTGTGGTTTGAACTATCAGTTTTGGAAGGTTAGAATTAAAATCTTTGTTGAATCTCTTGATAAAGGGATTTGAGATGCAATTCAAAATGACCCTTTTATTCCTAAATTTGTGAAGGAAGGTGTTTCTATATATTGAAAAACATAGGTCTCAATGGGCTGATGCAGAAAATAAAAAGGCTAAGTTTGATTGCATTGCCAAGAATATCATAACCTCTGCTTTGAATTCTGATGAATTTTTCAGGATCTCACAATGTGCATCGACTAAGGAAATGTGGGATACTCTAGAGGTCACCCATGAAGGGACAAATGATGTGAAAAGGGCAAGAAAACATACTCTAATACTAGAGTATGAGATGTTTAGAATGCTCAAAGGAGAATCAATTGCTGAAGTACAAAAGAGATTCACTCACATAGTCAATCATCTAATGAGTCTTGGAAAAGTATTTGACAAAGAGAAGTTGAACATCAAGATTCTCAAGTGTCTTGATAGATCTTCGCAACCAAAAGTTACTGCCATCTATGAGTCTAAAGATTTGACATCTTTAACCACAACCTCCTTGTTTGAAAAGCTTAGAGAACATGAGTTGCAAATAAATAGACTCAATGTTCAAGAAAGTGAAGACAAACATGTAAGGAACATAGCCTTAAAAGCTGCCAAGCACAAGAATAAGCAAGACTCAAGTGATGAAAGTGAGGGAGAAACTCTTAGTTTGCTGTCCAAAAATTTCAGCAAATTCTTGAAGAAAAACCGCAACAAGGAATCCAACAAAGACAGGTATGGAAACAAGAAATCTAGTGAGTTTAATCCTAACAATTATACTTGTTTTGGTTGTGGAAAACAGGGGCATATAAAAGCCAATGCCCAAATAAAGAAGGCAAGGAAAAGAAAGGGAAATAAAAAAGATCCTATATTGCTTGGAATGAAAATGAAGTCTCCTCATCAAGCTCATCGTCAAGTGAAGATGAAGAAGCCAATATGTGTTTAATGGAAAAGGGAGAAGATGATACAAGTAGTGTAAGTTCTTGTGCCTCTTTAAATGCTGAAAACTATAGTCAATTGCTTCAAGGTTTTAAAGAAACTCATGAGGAAGCTAACCGATTGGATCTCTTAAACAACCGGTTGAAAGGGTTGAACAACTGGCTTGAAAATAGAGTCAAGACACTAAAAGAAGAATTGGAAAATTCAGAAACTAATTTTGAAAATCTTGAACTGCTTTACAAGAATTCTTCTTGCTTGTGTGACTAAAAAGTTTGTGAAAATTGTGAAACTCTTCAGAATAAATTCCACTATCTTGTTAAAATTGTGGATAAACTTTCAAAGGGTAAATCTAACTTTGAAACTGTCTTGGTATCCCAAAAATGTGTTTTTGGAAATTCTAGTTTAGGGTTTAATCCATAAAGCAGGAAAAGTGGGATTTCAAAGCCTTTTTCAAAAGGGCCAGAAAAACAACCTAATGAAAAATTGAAACAACCGGTTGTTACATGCTTTTATTACATGAAGAGAGCCACTCTGTTAGATTCTGTAAAATTAGGAAATATTTTGTCCCTAAAGGTATTATGAGATGGATTCCCAAAGTTTTTGAGGTTCATAGTGATAAAGATAATGCTTAAGGACCCACTTTTGTAAGGGGACCAAATCTTGTTGCTTGAATTTGTTGTGTTGCAGGAATGCTAAGAGTAGCATGGACTCTTGAGTCATCAGATCCAGCATTTGGAAGGAAAAGACTCTGTCTGAAATTGAAAGCCAAAAGAATTTTTCTTGATCATGGATAATGACTCATTGTAGGGACTCTATGAGAAAAGGATAAGACTTTCTTTCTTTTCTTTTCTTAATCAGTTTTAATCTTCATCTATTTGTGATATATGTGAAGCAATTACATTTTGATTCTTCTCTGCATGTTAATTCTGCATTTAAAAAATCTAAGTAGTTGTTGTTATAGAAAAAAAAAACCGATTGTTTTCTCGAAACAACCGATTGTTTCTCCTCTGACAGCACTGCATAAAATTGATTTAATTTATTTATGCATTCTATCTTTTGCAGATTTCTATCTTAAGGAGTTATGAGTAAAAAAGCAGTCATTATGGGTCTGATTTGGTTCAGAAGGAGGTTATTTATTGTCATAAAAGGAATATATATTCCATATCTTGGAAATTCAAGTGCTCTTATGACTAGTCAAATCCACATGTGCTGACCATGTATTTTTCTGGTGTGGGCTGACGTTTTTCTATGCAAACTTGGACCAGATTCCTCTTCTTGAAGACCGAAACCCACTGCAAGAAAAAGACTAAAAATGGTTTCTGTGCTGCTATAAAACTCTATGCAGTTGTTTTTCTACACAAAAACAACCCATTGGCACATCTCTTGCTGCATCTCAAATTTGTCCATTTATTACTCTTTGTTTCTGGTTTTTGATCACTGCCACCATGGATTCCACTCCTCCATAATAACAAAAGAATCAAAACCAGGGCTATAAGAAGATGAAGGTGTCTTGAAGGCTGGTTTTCAGGAGACAATGAGCTGATTGAAAAATACCGCTTTGAAACAAGTAGAAAAGTGATAAACAACCCAAAAGTTATCTCTTTTAGCTGGCTGAAAAGTCAAAAGTTGAATGATGTGCGAAATCTTCTCATGGAACTACTACTGAAGAGGTTCTTGGAGATGAAAGGGAACATTTATCCTAATCTTATTCAAGTTTTCTACACCAACTTGAAGTTTGTTGACAACAACCTTGTTTCCCATGTCAAAGGTGTGGATATGGAGATTACCCATGAAGTCTGGATATCATTAACTAGATTGAAGTATGCTAGGCTGTGAATCAACAAAGGGAACATTGGTGTGGTGGAAGATTTCAACAAGATTCAATATTACAGAAGTTGTTTGAAGAATCCTCAAGCACAAGTGTGAAGAATCCTCAAGCACAAGTGAGAACATGTTCAGTGGGTGGGTTGAAGCTGAATGAATGGTTAATGGCTCTCATTGTAACTTGGATTCTAACACCAAGAGGGAGCAATCACTTTGTTCTTACTGAGGAAGATCTTGTCTATATATACAGTATCATGAACAAGGTCAAGATGAACTGGATCCATATCATCAAGGAACACATGAAGAAATCAATGAGGTTAAGTGACTACCATTATCCTAATGCTATCTTGATTTCAAAATTCTTGAACTATTTTGAAGTAGACCTTGAGGAAGAAACATCAAAATTGGTGAAATCAACACATGAAGTGAACAATGGTTCACTAAGTGAGATGGGTTTTACCAAGATTGGCGGAAGATGGGTAAGCAAAGATGGAGAACAAGGTGGTTCCTCAAGTGGTGCACATGCTGAACAGGATGAAGAAGAACAAGAGGTTGCTGAAGGTGTTGGAGTTGATGCTCAAGATGAAGATCAACCTGTTGCTGGCACAGGTGCTGGAACAAGTGCTGGAAACCAAGGAAATAGGATTCCCTCAATGTCCCCTTTTGAGAGATTTATGGTCAATAGGTTGGACAGTTTTGTTGAGAATAAAAGGAATCTCCATGATTTTTGTGCTACAAACTTTCAGGACTTTGGCCAAAGATTTCAAAGCATGGATACACGTTTTCAGAACTTGGATGAGCAGATAGAAGCAGTACAAAACCAGCTGTTTGAACTGCAATATAAAAAAGAAGATTGAAGCTAAGTTTAGTTAAATTTCTATGCTAGTCTTGCTTTATTTTGGACATTTTTTTTATCTCTTCCTAAGTCTATTTGTGAAGACAAATAGGGGGAGAATATGGTTTATGTGTTGTCTTATAAACTGCTAAAACTCTGATTGAACTATGTTTTAATTTCTGCTGCTGCATTTGACTGACATGGTGCTGATGTGCTATTCTTTTAGAGTTTTTGGTTTGTTTATGGCTGGTTTTCCTGCTCTTGTGTTTATGCAGAAAACAACAACCTGTTGTTTTATTGAATCAACCGGTTTTTTGTTTTTAGAAGGTTTTGAAAAAGGTTGAAAGTTGTTTGACTTGGTTGACTTAACTATCAAACCAAATCAACCGGTTGATTCGTGCTTTCAACCGATTGTTTCTTTGAAAATCCTAACAGAATTCAGTTTTGATTTGTGAATCTCTCTTAAATGATTTCTAACTCAATGCGCTCTTGTTTTAAATATTTTTAATCATTCTTTGGAGAATAAAAAAAGTTGGACATACGCTCTTGAAATGTAAGAAAACAGTTTTGAGAAATCATAGTGCAAATTTGATTTCAAGTTTTCAAGATTCACATCAAGCTTTGGATTTTCAAGTGTGTGGAATAGGATTGGGGTGTACTTCTGATCTTTAAGCTTTGTAATACCCAAGCGTATTCTATTCTCTTCTTCCTTGATTACTGTATTTCTGTAATTGGGTGTAAGTGCAAAATTAGAGGGTGTTCTGATTTTTGTGGATTGTTGTGCCAAAAGGAGTGTGTTTCTTGAAGGGCTCAAGGTCATTCTTTTGGTGGTTTGTGTTGTAATATGGTTTGATTGCATAGTAGAAACCCAGAAGTTTTTGGGGACTGGATGTAGCTCTTGGTGTAAGAGTGAACCAGTATAAACTACTTGTGTGCATTTCTCTTTCTCTGTCTCTTTTAAATTCTGTTTTTAAGTTGTTTTAAATTCTGATGGTATAAACAATCGATTGTATCGAAGAAACAACCGGTTGTTTTTTTGTGTTTCACTTTAAAACAAATTGTATTCTTGGCTAACTTGGTTCCTTTTATGGATTTCTTCACTGATTTTCATTAAACCCTCAAAAGTTTTCGAAAATATCTTTTAAACAATTCACCCCCCTCTTGTTTAAAGACCATATATTCTAACAAAGAGTGTTTTCCTAAATGGGATTGTAAATTAGGAAATCTCTTTATCCCAACCACTCGTGTTTGAAGACCATCTAAATCCCAATCATGTATACAAATTGCAAAAAGATGATTATGGTCTCAAGCAAGTGCCTAGACAGTGGTACGAAAGGTTAAGTAACTTTCTTCTGTCTCACAACTATGAAAGAGGGAAGATTGACAAAACCCTTTTTATTAAAAAGTCAAATTTTGCTGTCATCTTAGTACAAATATATGTTCATGATATTATTTTTGGATCAACTAATGATAGACTGTGTGAAGAGTTTGTGACAGCAATGCAGGGGGAGTTTGAGATTTTATGGATCAAGCAACAGCTAGAAGACTTTGGGTTAAAAGTCAACAAGGTTCCTTTATTTTGTGACAATACAAGTGCAATCAACCTCACAAAGAATCAAGTTCAGCACTCCAGAACCAAAAACATTGAGATTCGGCATCACTTTATTAGTGATCATATATCTAATGGTGATTGTGAGGTAGAATTCATTGCCACTGACAAATAGCTTGCAGACATCTTCACCAAACCTCTATCAAAGGACAGGTTTTTCTCATTAAGGAATGAGTTAGGAATCATTGATTCACAAGCTCTACCTTTATCTATGCTATTTTTATCCTTCTTTCATTCTGTACCGACCAGGTCATCGGGTGTGATGACGTGTCTAGCACGTGACTATGTGGGGCGTGCTCAGCGGAACACGTGGGCAAGAGAAGGATGAACGGTTCATAGGTGAGCATAGTCGCCGGTTCATGAAACTGGCGTTCTGTAGTGAACATGGTCGGTTGTCGCCAGGTTTATCTGTCATCGACGTGTTTGGCAATGGGAGATCAGGTGGTCTGACGCCGCCGCGAGGAGCACATCGCCGGATTTCCCAGTAAACTCAGTTGAAGCTACTGAAGGCTCAGAAGAGTAAG
>Ga0123342_1003999_pt1 | contig 23049 bp, 11 predicted proteins | sample Turbeawhitnodule_FD_89960 | JGI IMG/M metagenome (GOLD analysis project Ga0123342, IMG submission 89960) | Root nodule microbial communities of legume samples collected from Mexico - Turtle bean Mexico white nodule | ecosystem: Host-associated > Plants > Roots > Nodule | place: Mexico: Nepantla... | reverse complement strand
ATTGTTCTTGTTCTTGGTATAATCGGAAGCCACCTAAAGGTTCCCTTTGTCCAAAGCCTAATCGTTCTTCGAAATCTCTTACGAGAGGACCTAGACGCTTCTACACACGATCGTTCATATCAGTATTAAGATTCCACACTGTCCCAGAAAATGCCTAAATGAAAAAGGATCTTTTATAATGACTCTTGGCCTTTTGAGCTAGCTGTGGGATTGAGTTAGGCCTGGTCCATTCCCAGTTTTAATAGCAAATATATAAATAAACCCAGGCAAAGCTAATTTCACTAATCATTTGCTTAAAAATGCAACATAACTTTGCAAAAGAATGATGGATAAGAAGTTTGGCTCCATAAATATTTACAACATACAAGAAACATCGGTTATGTGATGGGTTTTCAGTTCATAATTCTCTACGAGGCAAACAGAGTAATACCTGTCCCAATGCTTGCAGACAAAGTGCTCGAAGAACTCCTTCTGCAAGGTCTACAGGTAAACTTCTCCTAAAATCAAATTAACAGTGAGAAGAGTGATAAAAAGAAAATGAAAATGAGAATGGTTGTTTAGGTTACAAAAATAGTTAGGCAGTCAACTGATTGTATTACAGTGTACAAACCTGAGTTCGGCAGGCAACTGTGGAAGAACATGCCTTACAGCACAATCAAGATACCCAGCTGCCTTAAGGAAGATATCGACAGAAGCTCGTCTGCTTTCTGTCAGTAAATAACCAAAAGTTCAAACTTCCAAATAGGAATAGTATAATAAACGCATCTACGAAGCAGTATCATTAGAAACAAGTGAAAAAAATTACAGGAAATTTCATAGTATTCTGTCAATAAGATGATGATATTTCCATTCCAAATTATGATAACTAGACATGAACACAGACAAAGAACTGCAATGAATTATTTACTCATACGCAATGAACAAACAAGACAGAACAAAAAAAGAAAGAGAGAATTATCTTTCTTAAAACTTCAAATAGAAACTGACAAATTAGTAAATACTAGTCATTAAAGACTACATATTCCATGAACCACAAAATCACACACACAAAGCAGAAACAAGTTTAACTGAAAACCACAAGATAGTCTACAGGTGTTTCCAATTGGAATTATTTGTATCAAATGTGTTTTGGTTGTTTGATGTAAAAAAAATATTACCAGGCAAGTTACAAGGAATATATTGACATGTGCCAAAAAATCTTAATACTCACCTTCTGATACTTTTGGCTGATGACCATCAGTGGACATTCTGGGAAGAAGTAATAAATTGGCCTGTGATAATAATAACGTAGCCATCAAGTGCAAAACTGACAACACCTCATACCAGGCATTTGACATGGCTGTTTCCTGGAAAAATGCAGTTGCACCAACAAACAAAAAAAGAAAGTGGAGCAGATAGAAAATTATCAGCATTATTTTGTTTACAAATAAACATTCAAATCAAAGTAGAAAAACATGAATTTAAAAAGTAGGAATTACCTCTGCATCATCCTCCTGATTCACCCAAGCAAATTGTAATTTGTATTGTAAATGGCTTCCTGCACAATAAAGATAAGCAATCAATCAGGACAAATTGTATAGAGAACATTCATCAAGTATGAATGGACTAAAACCTGTTTTACCATTTTCGACTAATCCCAAGAGTACTGGCAAGTAGTCTTCAAGAGCCTGCTGAAGATCAGCCAGTGTTGAACCTCCTGAGGATGAAATTGTGTGATGCATCATTAAATTTGAGCAACTCATTCATTATATAACGATTCATCCTTGCTAGCACTAACCATGTTGGGTGGCACTTTTCCTTTTTGTTCTTGTAATTGTAGGCCCTTCTTGACCAGCCATTACGACTATACGAGTTCTAAGCGCAGACAGGCGTTCCACTATATTCTTGGACAAGTAGTCACCAAGTGACAGGGCAAAATCAACAGGTTTAGGAATTCTTAGACCGGGAACATACACAGAAACCTCCCCAATACTCCCTGGTCTTCTTCTACTTCCACCAGAATCCTTTGGAGTGGACACGAAGCAGCCCATATCCTGAGTACTATACCAGCTGATACAAAGAACACACAGTGAATCACCACCAAAAATCTAGTGTTTCTGTGCACACAACGAGTTGCTATTGTCTCTGACATTAAGATACACAGATACATGGATCACAGTCTCACAAATATATTCTAGAAACAAAGATGACTATTCATCAATCAAAGTTCAAAAAGTTTAGAGAACACTCAAAACTTACAGGTAAACTAACAGTAAAAAGCCATTAACATGAGTAATTAAATGTCAACCAACAAAGAAGTGGTAGTAGGTCACTCACGAGCGGCAATACATTTAAAGTTGTACCAGGGCTCTCCAATATTATTTTTAAATTGGCATATACTTTGTTTGACAGCATTGAGTTTTTTTATTAGGCCATTTTCAGCAGCAGTAATGATTCTCATTTCTTTATTTATTATCCTCATTCCTTACTCGTAATTAAAAATAAGCACCAAGGATTTATCCAACTAACCTTGTCGTTTGCCCTGGCACTTCACTCCTCACTGGTCAGGTCAAAAGTTCTGCTATTCTCTGTGCCAAAAATTCACAGGGAGAAACGTGAGGTTGAGGAAAAAAATATAGACATAAAAGCAACTACATCACAAGAACGGCATGAGACATGACAAGTGTGGTCCGTGCCAATTCTTGATTGGGATGAGAAGGGAAAGGCTTCATAAGATTGCAATAAGCATGCACAGTGAATTGGTTATAGTAAAACTAAAAGGTAACACTCCGCCCGTGCACCCCGTTACACCAACAACACAAACCCAACATATACAACAACCCGCATGAGAACTTCCTCAGGGTAAAAAAAACTTCAAGGAAAAGGTTTCGGCTCACGAAATTGGAGAAGATAGCAGGAAAATAGTTAAAAAATGAGAATCGTGACTTGTGAGTAAAGGGTTTCCAAAGAAATCCAAACAAGCTACAATTGCAGAAACGCAAAGAAACATTTGCATTGTTTTTATCTCTTTCTTGCACTAATTGATGTCCTGTCACAGCTTCACGACACTGTCACTAAAGCCACCGATAAATCAGGAAAACGGTAATGGGAAAAATAAAAGCTCCAGAAATCGAAACTGAAGCTTGAAGTTCGAAACTTTTTTAAACTAACGAGAAAAATGCTCCATTGGATTCATAAAAATCAGACAAAACCTTGGATTTCGGAATTTGTATTAACACCCCACCTCCCCCCAAAAAGAAACTTCGTCCGAATCCATTCCAACACATAAGTTGAACTGATTTTCCATCATGATACAATCCAAAGCAATTCCCGACCCAGAAAAAGCACTTGTTTCAACAAATTCCTCACCTCTATTCATCATTTCCAAGAAAAAAAATCCACCTTTATATATCCTATTGAAAATCACATGCTGCTAATGAGTCTTACCATGAACAGACAGAGTGGCATGAATTGAGCAAAACAGAGTGATGGACCCAATTGCAATCCAATTAAGAATCAAAGGAACCCTAAAAAAGCAGAAAACTTTAGAGGTGCCCAGAAGCAGAAACTAGACTTGAAAAAGAATGTGATCCTTAGCGATTCCTTCAGAGAGACGAACAGAGACAAAGACAGATACAGAGACAGAGACAGAGTCTTCTTCTATGTTTGAGAACAAAATTACAAATATATTTTAATTATTGTGGAACTTTGGGATATTGCTTGTTTTTATTCATTCATAGCAAAAACATAATAAGAATATGATATATGTGTGTCTGTACGACACTGCCTACAACGTTGTAAGTTGTATGCAGCCACAACTATAAAATGGTATTAGCAATAACATTAGAATTAGCATTAGGTGGCTTTATATATTATTCTTAATCTCTCAGATTAATATATTCCTACGGATTGCGTTTAAATGGCGCACATTTTGCAAAACCACATCTTTCTCAACCCTCCTTCATTCTCACTCTCTACTTTCTGCTGTGCCAAGCTGGTTTTACTCCTTCCTTTTCTTCTTCCTTTTTCTATTCCACCTACCTTTTTTTATTAACGTCTTTCTTAAGATTTAAATTCAAGCATCAAAATCAATAAAATAAATACTTATATCATTTTTATAAAATTATAAAATACTTTTATATTTTTAAATTATGTTTGATTTTGTCCTGAGTGAGTGGCAAGTGACAACACTGGCAATTTCTACAGTATACACACAAAGGGATTGCTTGCCGTCTCAGACTTTTTTCTTTTTTTTTCCTTCTAAAAATTAATATTAAATATTAAATAATAGATATAAAAAATTTACAAGTGGGTACTACATAGGAAGATTAGGTCTGCAGAAATTTCAATTGCATGCATGTGTGAGGTCATCACAGAACCAAGAGCAACCATCATCTATTCCCAATAGCCAATTTGTTTATTTGTTTTCACTTTTTATAATCTACCTATTTTCTTCTCAAATATTATTAAGTTGAACAATAAACTTATACTAGTCTATTTATTTTGTACGGATTGTTGATAAAAAAAATTATAAGGTTGAGATTGTTTATTGGTTTAAATGTGTGTTTGCTTTATTGGTGTATTTGTTAAGTGTTAGTACCTTACATCATCATACGAAGAATCTGTTTGTTATAATATTTGTTTTCCCTGTGAAAATTTATTATAGATTAAAATTCGTTAATATTTATTGAACTGTTAATTTAATTTTTGTAGAACGAATTTGCTTAAGCAATTTCATAACGTAATTATTGATAATTATGTTTAATATTTATGAACAAAGTAATAAAATTAACCAGTTTAGTGTTTAAAATAAATTGAAATTTTCAGAGGTTAAATTTTTGTTGACACATATTATGAAAAAATTAAATTAAAAAAATTAACACTTGGCCATCCACATCAATAAATTAAGATGTGTGGGTATTGATAACATTAAAGAAAACACGTGAATCACATCCAAATTGTTAAGACTCAAATTTACTATGCTGAATGCTGAAACTTTAAGCCAGAGCAAGTCCACTTAAATCCTGTTTCAATGTATGTCTATAAATGTTTTTTTTCTCAATTTGTTGGAATTGGAAACACTTTAATGCAATCACAACAATATTGAGTAACACCACATTTCTTAGAAAAAGCAAAGATATATGAATGGTGGAAAATCTCACATTGGCTAAAGATAAGATAATAACATAGTATGTAAGTACGTGTAAACCTCACCTCTAATTTTATAAAGTTGAGTTAGGTTTAAAGTGTATTTCTTAATATGGTTTTAGAATTATTTAGAGTATATCCTAACTAGAGTTTGTTGGCCTAATCAGGGACGCTATCAGACCACTCATAGATATATAGTCTCACAGACGAGTTGGCAGATCTCGGCATGAGGGGTATGTTGAAGGTTTCACATTAACTAGAGATAGGACATTCAATACTATAAAAGTGAATGCAAATCTCACCATATGAGTCATGTTTTATAAGGTTAAGTTAGACTTAAAGACTAATTTATAGTTTATCTAACAAAAGTTTGTTGGACTTATCAAGATACCAAATATCAGACCACCCATAAATATATAGTCTCACGCACGAGTTGGAAGATCTCAGCGTTGGGTGTTGGAAATCTCACACAAGGACATTCAATCGTATATAAGTGGAATCTCACCTTATGAATCGGGTTTTATAAGGTTAAGTTAGACTGAAAGTCCACTTCTTTATATGATATCATAATCATTTATAGTCTATCTAGCAAAAGTTTGTTAAGGTACCTGCTATCAGACCAGCATAAATATTTTTCACGAGTTGGAAGATCTCAACATGAAGGTGTTGGAAATCCCACACAAGAACATTCAATTATATATAACTAAGTCCAAACCTCACTTTATAAAATAATTTTATAAAGTTGAGATAGACTTAAAATACATTTTCTAACTTAAAATAATTTTTTAATATAAACATTATTGATAAAGAAGTATAATGATTGTGTTTGGTCTCATGATTGTATATATGGAGTAATAGATCCTTGAAAAGATGAAAGAGTGTGAAGTTAGAATTATGTAGGTATTTCCTTTTATGTTAGATGACGTGCCTTGATAGAAATGACATTTTGTGGTTTTCCTTATATATGGCGATCCAATGAACAATGTTGAGAAGAGTTAACATCTCTGAACAAGAATCTTATAACTTTTTGCAACCACTTCACAAGCACTTACACCTTGGTGCAAGTTACATGTATCTTCTCACTTCATGAGTAGTAATGTCACTAAGTATGCTTCCACCTGAAAATGCATGGATGAATCAAAATTGAAAGAAAATAAATTAGTGAGCCATGAAGGTGAATTTAGAGTTTCCAACGTAGAGTTATTTGCGTCTTCCTTCCTAACTTTTCCCTTTTATCATTCTTGCAATGTGATCCGTCAAATACTACATTTTCAATTTAGTTTGCAAGCCACCCACCAACACCAATTACATATCAAAATTCTTAAAATATTTTTTAAAAATATATGTTCATTTAAAATTAGTATCAAACTGACTTATAAAACTTTTAATTATTTAATTCTAGAAAATATGAATTTGGATTTAAAATCTAAACCAATTGTTTAGATTTTTTATTTATAAAAATTCAAATTATTATTTTTTAAATATATATATATATATATATATATATTTGGATTTAATTTCAATCTAATTATTTATATTTAAATTAGATTTAAATTGGATTTTGGATTAGATTACTATATTGACTAAATTAAATACTAATTTAGAAACTAAAAATTTATTAGTATTTAATGTGGTTTCTATTATTAATAAAATATTATAAAATGGTTTCTAAATTGGTATCTAAATTAGCTACCAAAGTTTTAGCTACTAATATTTTAGATTCTAAATTAGTCTCTAAAAGACTATAGAGACTAATTTAGAACATAAGTAATTAGTAGCTAAAACTTTAGTAGCTGATAGGTAGATACCAATTTAGAAACTACTTTATAAATTTTTATTAATAATAGAAACTACTTTAGATACCAATAATTTTTTAGTTTATAAAATTGTCTCTAATTTAGTTAATATAGTAACTAATAATTTTCGTCTCTAAAATTAGTTTCTATTTAATGATTTTCTTGTAGTGATTCCTCTTTCTTAGGAATAGAAATAGAACACTAAAAGAAATAGAAATATCATCTGCTTACCATAGAGTTATATTACTTGCAACATCTTTTGTTCTCATATAATATATGATCAACATATATTTAAATAATTATAACAAGAAACAAGATAAGTTAGATATTTTTAAAAGATTTTAACATAAATTTCAATTCAAACAAGTTACAAACATCTTAAACTTTATTACTTCATCCATTACACTATACTAAACAATCAAGTGTTTATAAATAATTTATCCAATATCACTCATGTAAAAAATTCACTAACATACATACATAGACACCTAACTTTACTTTAAGAAGACACATGTGTTGAATTTGACTCAAAGATTTACATCTACCATACTACCTTCATTGTGTTATCTCTAGAATGAACATAGGAACTAAGTTCTTTCATATAACAAGGTAAATCCATAATAATTTTCATTTATATCAGCAGAGTTAGGATATCTCATTCTAGGTGAACTCTAATTCAATGCATATCCTAAACAATCTCAACACGGTATTTTCTTTCCTAAAAATATTATGTCTTAATCACACTTCAAAATGGTCCATACTTCATATTACACATCATTATAATATATAATCATACAAAAATTAACTTTTATAACATATTGAAAATTCTAAAAAGAATCACAATTTACATATGTAGAGCATACAATTCTTGCCCAACCGAATGAGTCTTAGACTTGCCTAGCAACCAAGTCTTGGGACAAAATTTTCTCAACGAGTCTTAGGCTCGTTCAGCGATCAAAACCAAAATCATCTAGCAAGTATGGCTCGTCCAGCGGTCAATGCTCTTGGGTTTTTAATTCCCTAAATTTCGCTTAACGAGAACACTACTCACCCAACGAATAGACCACTGGGAACAAATTCTCCCAATGAGTATGGCTCGCCCAACAACCAATTCTTTCAAATTTTCTATAAATTTTGAATTCCGCCCAACGAGTCTACACAATTTTGCATAATTTGCGAAATTTTGAAACTAGTTTAGGTAACTCAAAAGACTTTTCCAGATCCTTGTATACTTATTTTTAAAGATTAACACTTATCGATCCCATTCAAATTTCTACAACTACTCATATATGCACACATGTCATTGAAATAATTCAATTGTACGGACCGAGAAAAATAGTCTTAGAATAGAAATGATACAATTAAAATGACACCTGAATATTTTATTATTAAAGTTAAAAGAACATATAAATAAAAATTCAGTTATTCAGGTTTCATTGTAAAAGAACCATCATCTCTCTAAAAACTCATTTTTCCTTCCCTCTACCTTTTCTCTAAGATTCTGACATCCTCACTTATCAGTTTGACGATCAAAGTCCGTCATCAGACTCCTGACAGTGAATACTACAAGATTGTCGATCATAATCTTTAACAGAGTAAGTTCAGTTTTGCTCTTCTCTTTGAGTCAAATTTTGAACTTATTAGGTTTGTCTCGGCATAAATTTTTTTTTTATCAAGACTTTGTGGTGCAGGTTAAGTTACCTTTAAGCTTTTGGTAGATTTGGAGTTCTTCGTGAGTCTGTTCAAGTTCAGGTAAGGGAAACTGGTTTAAATTTTCAATAGAACCCTAGACTAGAAGATCTGGATGTGGGGGTGAGTGATCACCAGTTCCATATTTTGTTTGCAAGATTGATTGTTTATGAGTAATGCAAAATATTGTTTGAAATAAAACGTGAATATGTTGATTTTGATATGGATGATTTATGATAAAAGCTTTTGTTTGAATCTGAAAAATTGATTGATTTGTAGAGTTGATATAGTGTAAGTTACTTTTGAAGTGAAATGAGTTATTGAAATTGATTTTGTTTAACTATGAATGATGAAATTAGGCATAATTATGCATATTTCTCTGCATATCTTGCTCAGGCAAGCAAATTCTTGCTCAAGCGAGAATAGAATGGAATGATGGGGTGCTCTTTGGTCCATTCTTGCTCAAACGAGAAGGAATCTCGCTTAGGCAAGACTTGAGATGAAATTCTGGATGTTCTTGGGTTCGATCTTGCTCTAGTAAGAGAATTTTCGCTTGGGAAAGAATGGATCTCGCCCAAGTGAGCAAATTCATGCTCAAGCTAGACTCTCTATAAAAAAAAAAACCTTAAATTTTTTATTTTTTCTTTTGAAAGCCTAGTTTATTATTGCTTATTGTTTTTAAGTGAAAATTATAAATTTTATTTAAAAATATGATTAAAGGAACTTGTGAATTTTGAGATATATTTGAATTATTTAGAAAGTTTAAAATATGATATTAAATTATGTATGTATTGAGCTGAAAGTGTGATCAAGACATAGTATTTTCAGGAAAAGAAATATCGTGTTGACATTGTTATTAGGGTGTATTGATTTTTGAGTGTCTTGTGAATGAGACGATCATGACTCTACTGATATAATGGAATCACATACATAAAGTTATTCAGTTGGTGAGAGTCGAAGGAGATCCATTTGCTTGAGTCTGAGGTTGAGATGATGAGATATTGAGATGATTATGTGCATGAGTGTGTGGATTTCACAACGAGTAGTATGACATGTGCAAGTCTCTAAATGCTAATTTCAATACATGAGTCTCCCGGAAGTAGAGTCAAGTGTTTATGTGTTGCGAGTCAGTAGAAGTATGACATGAGAAAGATGAATTGTGAATTTTGGTAGACACTTCATGGTTTTGTGAAAATGCATGAGAATTGATGGTTTTATGTGTATAATTTAAAGTTATATTTATATTAGAAATTTTTAAAAATAGCTAGTTTACCCTTTGCTTTGTTTTGTGGTTGTTTTATTTAATCAGTGGTGATCGTATATTTACACGGGAGCAGATGATGTTACAGGTGATAGAACTCCTCAGTGAGAAGTTGGAGGATAGAAATGTTTATTTTATTTTGGATATTTTGTTTTAATCTTATGTAAATATTTAAAATCCCTATGAAGAGGGATATATTTTGAAACATTACAGATTTTGGTTATTAGATGTGGAGAAATATAGAGATGTTACATCAATCAAGTACGTATTCACATCAACAAACCAAATTTCAAGATAACCACAATTTCAGCAATTCATCTTGTTTAATCTAAACTGACTCCAAACATTAATCAAGTTTATAATAATTATCAATTCAACACAACACCTATTTTACTCAGTCATTCAATTAGTACAAGAAATTCAGCAAAGTAACCAAGTCACTTTCATGATCTTATAACCTAAGTATTATTGAGACTCAAGTTTAGTTTCCCGTACCTAATTGGACGACTAAGTACCAAAATGGAGTTCCAACTTTCTAAAGACGCAAAAATAACCTAACTTGTACCACAAAGTTCTAATCAATTATTTGAACACATCTATAGGATCTCTGGACTAACAATGATTAATTATAGACTAACAAGCACCACATACAAAACACACTTACATAGGTAAATATGAAAACTCCAAACTTGCTCAAAGAAAAAGAAACATAGTCGAACTTAATCAAATAAAAAATCTAGCCAAGTAGTTTTACTTTACTCAATATTAGGAGTTTAAATATGACCTCGTCAATATGATGAATGATGGAATCAGGTTTTTAGACAAGACTGAGGATAAAAGAATTTATTATTTGTAGAAATAATAATTATTTTAAAATTAAACTTAAATAACTGATTTTTTTATTTATATAATTTTTTTATTTTAATAATAAAACATTTAAATATCATTTTTACTTTAAATTATTTTCCAATTCCTTATAATTTTAATATAATTTTTGGAATTTAGATTAAATTTGAATCATAATCTTAAAATTTTAATTCATGTTCATCCTTATAACTGTAGTTTCGTTTGTACAATATTTAGGAAAAATATTTTTTATATATAGTTAATTTTGTAATAAATAAATATTTATAAAATATAGATTATATTTGAGATTTCTAAAAAATAATATATACTATGATATGATTTTGAAATATTAGTAATTTATTAGTATTTTCTATAATAGTTCATAATTTGTTGTGTATGTATATATTTAGTATAAGCAATTATACTATGGAGAGTGTTTTTAAGCATGCATAAGGTTTTAATGGAGATATTTAAATAAAATAAAAAAGAAAAGAAAAGTTGTGATCCCCACATGCACATTTTGTGTTTGTTTGTGGTTTGAGAATGATTATAGTGTTGGAAGACAGAGAATCCATGGAGTGAGAGCCAAATATTTGCTTTTGAAATGTAGTTTTTGGCGTGTCATTGATCGATCTTCAAACATTGTTCTTATTGGAAGCATGAAGTGTGATTGAAGTTGATGTATATAATTTAAGAAGATTAGAAGATATAAGATTGTTCTGTTGCTGTTTCCTCACCGACTAATCATCTACAATCGCCGTCCAACAATGCAAAATGTTACACGTCACCGCACCTAACGTCACCGGAGCGGCTCATTATGTCATCAAGGCGCCGCCGTTAGACAGCCCTGGGCGGTGGCGACCACCACACACCACGGCCGAGAGAAGCTCGGGTTTGAATATGGAACCAGTGACTGCGCGACACGTGGATGATAGTTGTTAAGGAAAACCATGTTCGGAACGGTTGAATGGTGGGAAAATCTGACACGTACGTGAAAGACAACCATTGATTGAAAATTTGGAAAAATCTAACGGTTTGAAATTTATCTCCCTATATGAGAGACCTGAGCAGCTAACTGGTAAGTCCTTTTTTGGTTTATAGTGGCCTGTTGGAGTGAGTTGTTTAAGGGCCGGCCCAATGGACTTGTAACTAATCCGACTTTGGCTGTTTCTTCTGTACCCAACAAATTTCTCCATGCATCTCATATTTTGAAAAGATTGTTTTACTCTTTTTAAAAATGACTTCATTTTATGAATTTTGGATTTACATTCTAGAAATTAAAAAAATATAGTTTGAAAGAAGATATTTTAAAATGATTTTTTGTCTTTCAAATTTTCTATTTTGAAAACACATTTTGCTTACCGAATACTTTTATTCCAAAATCATCCAAAATTGTCAAATAGTAATTTGGATTGGAAGAAAAATATAGAGATGCATGAAGAAATATCCTCCCATAAAGAAAGTGAAGAGAAATTAGGCAGTTTAATAAATTGTGTAATCTGCTACAAAATTTACCTTAACGAGTAACATTCACCACCCACTATTATTTACTACCATCATCGCCCATCATAAATGACTAACATTTAAAAATAAAAATAAAATATTACACTTTTCACTAAAAAAAAATTCTAATATATACTTAGAAAAATAGTATTAAGATTAGAAAAAATAAAAGTATAGAAAAAAGTATGGAGGTTAAAAGCGAATTTAACGAGAAATTATGTTTAAATGATTATGATTAATGTTGTTGACAATAATATGTTTTATGGTGGGACTAAGTGGAAAGTTAGATATGGTGCATCTGACAGGTTGGAATCGGCGGCACTGTTGTAGGGTTATTGTGCGAGTCCCACAACCCTAGTCCTATAACCTGATACCATATTCAACTATCTGTGGCTATTTGAAGTCTAGTGTTTCATCTTCCGTGAATGGTAGCGTCACATGCGTCTCTTGGTGATGCGAGAATTTTTGTTGGATTGGTGGGAGGTGAAGAAGTGCGTTTTATACAGTGATGATGCCTTCTTCCTTCAACAAGGTTACATGGGGAATTGTGAAAAGCAGAGTGGGACCATTGCATATGTAGCTTATAACTAGTGGCCACTTCTTCTCCTAGTATCACAGACATATATGCCTGCGCCATGTGATTGCTCCCACACAAATTGCTGACCATGGCAACTCTTGTGCCCTTCTACCCTATGCCATCCAACCCTCAAATCACTCTTCTAAATAACTTTAAATCAAATACTTACCTAAAATAAATCCATTTTTTCTTTATTTTCTCTTCTTCTTTATTCACAACTTCGTTAATCACTTTTGCAATATGCTTCGTTTTTAAATCATGTAAGAAAATGACTACAAACAACAAAATACTTTTTTAAAATTTCACTTTCTATGTCCATTATAATAATCATGTACTCCTACCAAATATTAGTAACAACGTGTGATACTATGATAAATTTAATAATCACTAAAATGCTCAACTTTAACAAACTTTATAAATCTAATAATGACTAAAATGGTAAACTTTAACACTTGATGAAACTTTTATTAGGTAATATATGTTTTACATAAACTAAATTTGTATTTATTATTACTTCAATTTTAATGAATTTCTTTTAAAATTAACAAGTTATATATATATATATATAATTTGTTAATTTCAATAAAAAAAATTAACATCATTAAAATTGAAGTAGATAATAAATAATATATATATATATATTTCATCTTAGTCTAATGGATCTTGATCTCTATTATACTGTAAGAGAAAAATTGTTAGCACTACTAACTCATATAGTAATGAATAAAAATTTTATTATAAGTTTATAAAATATTTATCAAATCCAAGAGTGTTTGTTGTACATAAACAATATTGAGATAAAACTCCTCATAAATAAATAAAAGTGTTGAGGATTTATAGGGTTAATGGAAGAATAATTTCAATCATTTGATAAGTTTTTTCTAAGATATTAGTGATTACATTCTTCATGTTTGAGAGGTTAGGTAGTATGATTAATTACAACATTAAAAAGACAAATATTGCAATAAACACTTAATAAATGGAAATTTTCTTATAAGATTTTCTTAAGAAAAAATTTCACAAAATATGATTTTGATTAGTGTTAAAAACATCAAAGCATAAAACATAAGTGTGATTTATATGTAAGACACAAACTTTGTCGTGAAAAACGCAAGTGTTTTATTTTTATTACCCGATATAAGATTGTGTTGTCTAATTTTACATTTGATAAGGCATCAATATGCTCAACATGTTCATAGTTTAAGTTAACCTTGCACTTCTTGAATATCTATATGTTTATTCTATGTTACAGGAAATGTTTGTTACTTTAAAGGGTTGAACGTCTTGAGGAAAAGATTCAACACAACAAGTTTTAAACAACAAATGATAAATGAGGGATCATCTGATACAAAACATTCAACATTCTAAAGAGAAGACTACTCATAATGAAGGAACAAAAGGAAGATAAGAAGAGATGCAAATTGAAGTCAACCATGGAGATATAAGACTTCTTGATGACCAATTACAAAGAGAATGAAGACATTCGGCAAAGAAGAACAACAATCTTCACAAATCAACATAACTTTTCATTGTGATAAATGGTGACATTATAGAGGATATGTTTGGAAGAATAAAATATCTTCTAAACGGATCTGAAGCTCTTGGATAGAACTCCTCTAAAAGCACCAATTAATCAGAAGTTGCTGATAAGCATGCTAAAAGAATGAAATCCTAAATAATGTTTGCGATAGAGGTCTATCATCTAAAAAAGCTCATGTGGGAGGAATATCTAGTGTAACATCTCAAAATTTGTAAAATTATATTTTTGCAATAAAATATTTAACTTTTTATGAGTTGGAGGATTTAATATTTTAAGAATAAGCTAACAGACTACCAGACTCCTATGAAATATTGAGTATAATTTAGTATATTAAAGGTTTACTCTAACACACTCTGGAAAAATGACAAGATAAGAAAAATTAGATTTAAGAAAAACTACGTAAAGATTCATTGTCTAAACTAAGTAAGTTCTTTTATAAAAGTATCAGAATATAACAAAATTATGATAGTATTAACTCATCATTTGACATAGAATTTAATATGATCCCACGAATTGAAGAATGATCAACTCAAATATAATTTAAAATATTTTTTGTGAAATTTACTTATTAGGATAAAAACAAAAATCAATATTCATGATATGACGACTTTAATGCAAGGATAAGTTTAATATTTCGTACTCCATTAAAAACCCTCTAAGTGTTATTTACCAAACACCTGAAAGATTTATCTTTTACAAACTAAGCATTAAAGTCTTAATTCAAATAAAACCATAATACAAAAATTAAGAATTCAAATTGAGAGAAGTGTAGTCATTATAAGTTACACTATAAATAAGAGAATAATCATAAGATGGGTACACATACTATTACCAGAGAAATGGTGAGATCAAAAGAGAAAAGAACAACATCAGATCAATACATCAATCTTAAGGAATGAAACAATTATTATATGTAACTATTATATTTTTCTTGTCAAATGGGTGTCCATAACCTCATCATTTTGTTTGTCCCTATTTTCATTACCATTTTTTATTGGTATAAATTGACTTGGGTATTTGATTGACATTCCTAAGACTTAAAAAGGGCATTCTTAGTTTATCTTGTATCTCTTACAACACTATCTCGAGGGAGTGAAAATTTTAAATTAAATGCAATTGAAGATTGGACCTTGGGGATTTATATGAGTGAGATTTAATAAACACAATTATCCTAACTAGTCACTACATGGAGGATTTAAATGGTTTCACGTGAATCAAATGGTAGGTTGGATTGTATGTTTTACTTCATGATTGACTCACAAATTAGATTAATATGTAGGTGAAGGTTAGACCTTTGGGATTAAAATGAGTGAGATTTGATAAGCTCATTTATCTTTAGTAGTCACTAAAAAATTAATTTAATTAATGCACATGAATCAAATAATGAGTATGACTAATCATTTGTACTCATATCGATGACTCTAACTATATTAGCAAATATGAATGTATCAGTGATTCTAATTGTACTAGTAAGTTTGATTGTATCAATGATGGTATCATATGTACTTATATCAATGAGTCTGATTATATTATCTAAGTCTAACTAATTATATTAGTTAAGTTGGACTAATTATATCATTTGAGTCTGACTAATTGTGTCATTTGTGCTTACATTACAAGAAAAACATTAAATAGAAACCAATTTTAGAGACAAAAATAATTAGTTACCATATTGACTAAATTACATACTATTTTAGAGACTAAAAAAAATTATTGGTATCTAAAGTAATTTCTATTATTAATAAAATTTATAAAGTAGTTTCTAAATTGGTATCTAATTAGCTATCAAAATTTTAGCTACCAATTAATTTAGTTTTTGAAATTGGTAACTAAAACTTTGGTAGCTAATTAGATACCAATTTAGAAAGTAGTTTATAAATTTTATTAATAATAAAAATCACTTTAGATACTAATAATTTTTTTAGTCTCTAAAATAGTATCTAATTTAGTCAATATAGTGACTAATTATTTTTTATTTCTAAAATTAATTTCTGTTTAATAATTTTCTTGTAGTGTTATATCAATGAGTTTGGTTAATTGTATCATATATGCCTAATTGTATCATATTAAAATAAGTGTATTTAATTTTATACAAAAACAAGATTTTTATTCATAGTTACTAAAGTCAATAATAAGAAACATATCCTCTTTCAATATGTCAAAACTCTTACATAAAAGTGAATTTGAACTTACTCTTTAAAAGAAAATCTAGGATGTTTCTCCTTGATGACTGTCTCCTCTAATGTTTCTCCCACCATTTATTCTTCCAATTGGGTTACAATTCACTCAATGATGTTTTCCCCTCAATCTTGCACACCTAAGGTTGCACCTCTAGCCTTCTATTTAACCTAAACGACTTCAGTTAAGTGGATTCTTGCCCAAGCGAGATAAAGCTCGCTTGAGAGAGTAAAGCGTCGAAACACCCAACGTTGTTGGAGCAATCTCGCTCAAGCGAGAATGAGCTCGCTTGAGCGAGATGCTCTGATGATGAAGTGGACTTGTATGAGCTTGGTGCGTGTCTAGGTCTTCCCGCTTTCCCTTTTAGCTTATATTATTCTCCTTTCGCCCAATCATCTCCATTCTCCCCTAGAATCCTAAAATTAACACAAAATTTGGGAATAAATCGTTCTTATTCAAATAAAAATCACAAAATATGTAAAAAGGTATAAATTCATAAATTAGGGGTTATTTTAAACTTATTTTAACAATTAATACTCATAAGTGCAAATATTTTAATATAAAATATTACTAAAATTTGGTACTTATCAACTCTCTCCAACTTAGAATCTTGCTTGACCTCAAGCAAAGTAAAGGAATATATTTTAATTTAAATATCAAAACAGCTTAACTCACTAAACAACATATCATATTAGAAACTTATGATGTTTCCAAATTCAAATATAGAAAAATATAGATACAACCAACATCCAGAATCAAATGAAAACAATATAATGACAATTCATTAAAGAATTTTTTTGTCATATGTTCACAGGTAAGTGTTTCTCTCTATTATCACTGAATCATAACAAATCACAGTTGCTTTTCATTTCATCTTCATATCACAAGTATATTAGAAACATGAATCTTGAGGTCTTTCCAGGGTTATAATGAGGTTGAGCTTCTAAAAAGTATTGATTTTTCAGATAACAAAATGCACATTTTAAAGAAGAAGAACATACTTATACTCCAATTATAGCACATATGTATTATCTAATTACCATTTTCTTTTGACTTCACTTTTTTCCTCATTTTCTTTTTTACTTATTCATTATTTTCAACATGAATATTTCTTTTTTTTTCTCTTTTTTTTTTCAATAGGAATAGATTCTTCCTATTTTTAACTTTTTGAGCTTTCAACAATTAGAACCAACCGTTCCCTTTTCTATATATATTGCATCTATGTTCTCCCTCCTTAAACATGCTAAATGGTAATAAAATATATCATTAAAGGTTTTAGGATACAATAATAACAAAAATTATTGGCTCAAAAGGGATATATAAAAAAATAAATTCTAATAAGATAAAGGTTGGCTATTTGGCCTTGGGTTCCTAATTAATACAAATGCCTCAATCATCTTCATGCTCTTTTATGATTTAACAAAAAGATAAAAATTAAGCAACCACAACTGTCAATTCATCAGTAAAACTCTCAAAATTGTTTATGGTTCACATGCTCACTTGGTTTAATTGGTCTCATTCCTTATTGCTTTGTCATTTTTTGTTCTAATCAATCATCCTGTTAAATTTTCATGTATCACAATTTCAACTACATTTGAATACGGATTCAATCATTTTTTTTTCTAACATGTGTATAATTCATCTCACTATTTAATATTTAAACATAAATTCCTTTTTTCCACAATTCTAAATTAATATTGCAGTTCTTTTTTATTTAAAAATAAAACTAGAAAACCAATTAAATTAAAATTGAAAATAAATCAAACATATAATTCAAGAATAGTAATTCAAACAATTAAAAAAAGAAGAAGCAAATAAGCAAATAAAATGAAAACATCCGAAAAATAAATAAAAAATAAACAAAAAAATCTAACAAAATTCAATAACCGAAAAGAAAAGAAAATTAGAAAGAAAAAACTATATTTTTGCTCAATCCTTTCTTCCTAAGAAGTCATCGAGCTCTATGTTAAAATATTTGTCTATAGTTGTAGATGATCCTGCTTCATTTGCTGGATCTGCCTCCCCTGATTAATAGAACATGTCCCCAAGCCAAGCTACATAAGCTAGAAACTGATCAGGAGGCATGTAGGGATTGATTTTCCATTTTAAGGCAATTTTTTTTTTTATTTGCAAAAAAAATAAATTCGTCGGAGTGAGATTTTTGTCGTAGAACTCGCTTGGGCGAGATTCCCTATAAGAAAATATGGTTTTTGAAAGGTAAAATCAAAACAAAGGTAATAAATAAAAATAAAACTTAAATTTGTACTGGGTTGCCTCTTAATAAACGTTCGTTTAACGTCATCTCGCTTGATGCCTTTATCTCAAGGTTGACAACCCCCTTTGTTGCATCATTTTGTATACATTCCTCCCTTGCATTAAAATTTTTAGACCATCAAAAAGATGAAAAGTTACCTCATCATTTTGAGCTCTAACTTGAAGTTCTCCTTTGTCAACATCAACTATGATTCTAACAGTCTTCATAAAGGGTCTGCCAAGTATCATCTTCTTTCAAGTCCATTATCACAAAATCCACAGGGAATATGAACTTATCCACCTTCACAAGAACATCTTCAACCACACCATAAGGATATTTGGTTACTCTATCCGCCAACTGTAATGTCATCTTGGTGGGTTTAATCTTCAAATCTCCTATTTTCTTTGGCATTGCCAAAGGAATTAGATTTATGCTTGCTCCCAAATCCAGTAAGGCATTGTGCACAGGTAAAGCACTTATAGACATTGGAAGATTAAAACTTCCTGGGTCCTTGGATTTTTAGGCAAGCCTTTTTGAATAATGACATTGTATTTATCCTACAGCTTTATATTTCTCTCTTCAATATAGCTCCTATTCTTCTGAAATCTCTCAAATGTTGAATTTTGCTTCAGATTCTGTACAAAATAATTTTTAGGGAGCAATCTATCTAAAAACTTTCTCTCATTCTCCTTTTTTTCATGAGGATATGATAAATCTTTTTCCAAAACACATCTCTCCTTATTTTTAATTTGTTTCTTCCTAACTTCTTTTCTTTTCTATCTCTTTCTAATCTCTCTCCCCCTCAGTCTCATTTTTTCCTTCTTTTTCAGCCACTACATTATTACAATCCCTTTCTCCTGCTATCCTACCATTTTCAGAGGCAATTTCATTGCAATGCTCTCTTGGGTTGGTTTGGGCGTTGGCTGAAAACTGGCCACTTTGTCTCTCTGCTAATTGTTTGGCAATCTGTCCCACTTGAATTTCTATATTTCCGATTTCCGCTATATTGTTCTCTTGATTGGCCATAATATCTTTCATGAATTTTTCCAATGTATCTTCAAATGTATTCATTCAGTCTTACAGTAATTAAAGGATATAGGGGTTGTTGTTGTTGTTGGAAAGGACCTTGCATACTAGATGAACCACTATCTTGATACCACCCAAAATTTTGTTTTTGATTGCTTCTCCAACCTTGAGAATAATTATTGTTGTTGGAGAAACCACCTTGCCTTCCATGATTACCCATGTGATTTACTTCTGCTCCAGATGAATTGTTTTGATAAGAAAAGTGACCTCCACAAAAATCACACTTGATTGGTTGACTTTGGCTCTAGGTTGATTGCATGACTTTTAGTTGTTGGGGAAATTTAGCCATTTGTGTAGTTAATTTCTCAATTTGTTGTGTTAAAATTTTATTTTGAGCCAAAAGTGCATATGAAGTATTCAACTCTAACAAACCTTTCATTTAAATATCTTGTTTATCATGTTGGGCTTGATAATCAGTTGATGTCAATGCATCAATAATCCTTGTCACTTGTCTTACATCAACAACCATCATTATGTCGTCAGCTGCAGCATCTAAGAGCATCTTAGTGTCAGATCTGAGACCATTAAGAAATATGCTCAGTTGAGAAATATCTTCAAACCCATGATTTGGATTTTCTCAGCATCATTTTGAATCTCTCCCATGTCTCACAAAAAGCTTCATTTGCTCTTTGTCTGAACATGGAGATTTTAGACTTTGCTTTGATGTAGCAAGATATTGAGAAAAATATTTGCAAATTTTTTTCCTCTACATCCCTCCAGCTAGTGAGGTTCTGATTTGTATGTGATTTGAGCCATTCTTTAGCTTTTCATGCTAATGAAAAAGGAAACTAGCGCATATAAACATTTTCAATATCAGCTCATTGAAAACCCATTATTCCCACCAATTCATAAAATGTAGCCAAATGTGTATATGGATCCTCATGATCCATTATTGTGAATTGATGGGTATTGATGAGACTAAGGAAAACATGTTTCATCTCCAAGACTCTGGTGGTAGTAGCTATTACAATACTAGAAAAGTGCCAAGGCCCCTGATGCATGGCATAATCTCCAAGTGTTCTCCTAGGAGGTGGTGCTTACTCTTTTGTCATGTTGTTTTCCTCCTGGAAAATATTAGTGGGAAAAGAAGAAGTGGTTGAGGACAACTCTCTAGTGTCTCCTTGCCTTTCTTTTGTCTTTGTCATTATGTTTCTTTTGGTTGCCCTTTCAATCTCTACTTCAAATAATAATTGGTCTTTGGGAATTTGACCTCTCAATATCATATAAAACAACTAATTCAAGGGTTAGCACAAGGATTCACTAGTAGTAGCAAAATATCTTTTTTTAAAATTTAAAAGTGAAAAATAAACAGAATAAAATAAATTAAAATTAAATCTGAAAATAAAATAAAAACAAATAAATTCAAAATAAATCCAAAAATAAATTAAAATAAATAAAATCATATATGCAAATTAAAATAAAATAAAAACAAATATGTAACTAAATAAAACAAAATAAAAACAGTAAACAAATATAAACACAATAAACAAAAGTAAAAACTATTAACAAAAACTAAAGACAGTTAGAATATTAACAATATTTAGGAATTTATACTTAAAAATTAAATTGTTCCCCAACAATTGTGCCAAAAATTTGATGACTTTTTACGACAAGTGCACCGTGTTGTTAGAAGTAATAATTTGTTCCTAAGAACGAATATCGAACCCACAAGGGACAGTTGAATATTCAAGTAAAATATTCGCTAAATATAAAGCGGAATAATAAAAGTTTGTTGGAAACTGTTATGATGACAATGATTAATAAGAAAACAAGTCAAACAGTTTGTTGTTTCAAATGGAAAAATAGGGATTGGGTTTCATGTTTCTCACTCTTTTGTATTTTGATTATCATGACAATATTTTGTCCTTTAATTGATATTGATGCCCATATAAAAATCATTTATATTTCCTTGCATATAAAATTATTAAGATGCTTCCTAATCGATTGTTCGAATATTTATGAAAATAACTTATCCTTAAGATCAGACGTTGATAGCAATTAACATTTCAAATCTATTCCTATTATTCAAATATGTTAAGTATTATTGTTTGAGTTAGAACCTTAGAAGTACTTTCCAGTCAAATTTAAGATTTGAGATCATCGTAAACCAAGCATTACAAACAAAACAATAATACAAATCACCAATCAAGAACAAAATATTATGTTAGATATCACCTCAATACATAAGAGTTTGAACAAATTACTCTCAATCCCAAAGGGTAGAATTAGCTACACATGATGATTGTTACAAGCAGGGAAAGCAAGAAAAGAAGATCCAGGATGTTTCTCCTTGACGACTGCCCCTCTAATGTTTCTCCCACCTCCTAATCTCCCAATTGGGTTACAATTCACTCAATGGTGTTTTCCCCTCAATCTTGCACACCTAGGGTTGCGCCTCTAGCCTTCTATTTAACCTAAACGACTTGGGTTAATTGGATTCTTACTCAAGCGAGTCAAGTGTCGAAACACCCAATGTTGTTGGAGCAATCTCGCTCAAGTGAGAATGAGCTCGCATGAGCGAGATACCCTGATGATGAAGTGGACTTGTATGAGCTCGGTGCATGTCAGGGCCTTCCAAATTTCCCTTTTTAACTTATATTATTCTCCTTTCGCCCAATCATCTCCATTCTCCCCTAGAATCATGAAATTAACACAAAATTTGGGAATAAATCGTTCTTATTCAAATAAAAATCACAAAATATGTAAAAAAGTATAAATTCATAAATTAGGGGTTATTTTATACTTATTTTAGCAATTAATACTCATAAGTGTCAATATTTTAATATGAAGTATCACTAAAATTTTGCACTTATCACCTACCCCGCGTTTGGCCCACAAAATGCGGGTCGGGTTGGTTTGTCCCGCACAATGAATGTGGGTTCATTTCATTGGCCCATCCCACATAAGAGGTAACTCGTGGACCTATGGGTCAGCTCGCATAAGAAAATTATTTAAAAATAAATAAATTTCATTAATTATAAAACAACATATTTCTACTGTTTCAAAATTAAAATTTCATCCTCATTCAATTAAGATAAAAATATAAAGGAATTCAAGTTTAAGGGTTGTTATAAGGCTTGATTAAAAATACTTAAAGTTTTGTTTGGTATCTATTTTTCCTTTATATATATATATATATATATATATATATATATATATATATATATATATATATAAATATATATTATATAT
>Ga0123342_1003998_pt1 | contig 23051 bp, 17 predicted proteins | sample Turbeawhitnodule_FD_89960 | JGI IMG/M metagenome (GOLD analysis project Ga0123342, IMG submission 89960) | Root nodule microbial communities of legume samples collected from Mexico - Turtle bean Mexico white nodule | ecosystem: Host-associated > Plants > Roots > Nodule | place: Mexico: Nepantla... | reverse complement strand
ATTGTTAGATATCTCATATTTATGTAATGGGCTTAGCCCATATGTTTCTTTTTCCTATATAAACATAACCCTATGTGTTCAATATACACAAGGGATTTACCTATTCTTTCTTTTCCTTTAATACTAAGGTTTTGCATAAACTAATGGTATCTATTGTAAACTTGTGAGTAGTCCTATAGGTTGGAGCTATAACTTGGGTAATGTAGATGATGGTGCAATGACAGATAATAAGATGTATTAGCATTTGTTGCAGATTAGTTTGCCTAATACTAAATTGGACATTGCATTTGTAAGTTTGGTTACTCAGTTTATGCATAACCTAAGAGGTGATCATTTATAGGCAGCTCAAAGAATTTTGCAGTATTTCAAGGGAACTCCTGCAAGAGTAATTTTATTTAAAAGGAATGGTAATGCAACTCTTAAAGCTTATACTGATGCTTATTATGTAGGTTCAGCCATTAACTTGAGAACCAGTACATCATGGTACTGTACTTTCTTGAATGACACCTTGTAATTTGGAGTAGTAAAAGGTGTAATATAGTGGCTTGTTCTATTGTTTAAGATATGGCACAAGGTATTTGTTCTTTGGCTTGTGACTATTTTTGAAGATTTGAATTTTAAATAGGATTGATTTATGAATCTCTACTCTGATAATAAGTCAGCAATTAGCATTACTTAGATTCCAGTTCAACATATGAAGAAACTAATCTCATTGAAGTGGTTAGACATTTTATCGAAGAATAATATCTAAGCTAGGAATGTAGAATGCCTATTCGTGGGCTTGACGGGGTAGTGTTGGAAATTGAATCATTAATATTCAATTAGAATATGTTTAGTGTATATAGGATATGGGGTTATCTAATTTGTCCGTAAATTGTAATGTATTGATTATAATGTAATCCTGATACTTATAATTTGGAGCATACTGTTGGGTGAAACTCGTAATAGGAATGACTTTTAGAAGGACAGGGTTTATAGAACTCAACCCACCAACCTAGAACCAGTCCAAAATGAGTTTATAATGGGTCGGGGCTGATCAGCCCATAGGGCATTTTCGGTTGGAAAACCCAAAATAGTAGAAAATATGTTTATTTTGTATAGAAATATTTATAAGATTCTATGTAACTATTATGTGCTACAAGTTGTGAAGGTAATAAACGAGACTTGGAAGTAGCAATAACAAACAAGATTGTTGTTTTTTGGCTTAATTACCTTTTTAGTCCCTATACTAGGGCCAATAGTCAATTAAGTCCCAAGAATTTTGAAAAGTTCAATATGGTCCCAATTTTTTTAAAGCAATTCAATCTTGTTCCATCGGTTAGATTGCCCTAGTTAAAACAGATTTACCTCAGTGATTGTGCTACTTCACATTGAATTACATGTATTGTTACCACATTGAATTGTTTTAAAAAGTTAGGATCACCACATTGAATTGTTTTAAAAAAATTAGGATCACACTTAACTTTTTCAAAAACGTTGGGACCAAAATAAAATTTAAAAAAGAAATTGGGACGACATTGAACTTTTTAAAATCTGAGGGATGAAATTGATTTTTGGCCCTTAATATAAGGACTAAAAGGGTAAGCCTTTTTTTTTTCTTTTTTATTTAGAAGTTTTCTATTCTTGTTGTCCCATTCTCTTATGTTATTTTGGTGACCATGGCGGACTGATGATGGGACAAGTTGGCCTGTATTGTCACCTGGTAATCTCACTCTGGGCAATTTCAGAAAAATTCTCATACTTTCTTATTGTTCAAAATGGTGCTAAATATTTGTTGACTTTGAGATTGAGATTGAAATTGAAGTAGAAGTTATGCTTTGGTTAGTAAGACAATTCTCTACAAGCCAAAGAAACATAGGAAGACCTTTGCCTTCTATTGTTTTCCTTGCTTTAGTTACTTGTCAGTTTAATTTTGGTTTTAATTTTCTGACTGAATGTAATGATTTCCTGGGTTGGTGTCAGTTTTTTTAAACTCCATTTATTTTTGTTTTTTAAATATTCTTTTCTCGTAACTTTTATATGCAGTGTTTGAAGCATGCTTCTGCCATTGATATTCCGGTGTTTGACAAGTTAATCCAGCTGGAAATTTCATTTGGAAGCTATTCATGGGATTTGTTAGCAAACTTGCTTCAACGTTCCCACAAGCTGGAAGTTCTTATGATTAACAAGGTTTGCTGAGTTGAAAAGTGAATTCTATTTTCTATTTTTTAACTTCTATTTGAGAACATTTGGTGTGTTATTGCAGGAATCACAAAAATATGCAAAGGGACAAGAGTCACGATGGAGCCATCCACTGCTTGTTCCTGAATGCCTTTTACATCTCAAAACGTTTTGCCTAAGAGAATATCAAGGATTGGAAACTGAGCTGGATTTTGTAGGGTATATTATGCAAAATGCTAGAGTGTTAGAGACAATGACTATCTTCTTATCAAGCTCCTTAGGTTCAGAGGAAAAACTCCAAATCCGCAGGCATTTATCTATACTTCAAAGGAACTTTGAAACCTGTCAAATTGTATTCCATTGAATCTTATTCTCAAAAGGTATGTTTTTGCTGGGCCTATATTGGGAAGCTTTGCTCAATTAATTTTCTCTTTTCTCTTAGTTGCTTTCTGTTTTAGTTCTTTGTTTAGGAGGTCCCTTATCCTCCTCCCCCTAGTATACCATAGTAGTATCACTTGAACTTATGTAAGGAAATAAAGAATTATATAATTGATAACAATCACACAACTTATATTCTCATCAGCTTTTTTTGTAACAATCAAACTCTCTAAAATAAGGAAATAAAAATATCTTGAAATGAAAGAAGATTCTAAAAATATTTTTCTTCCAATTACTATGGAGATATTGAGGATATTTTTATCCTAATAATCCTCTATTTACAAAACTCCTGTTCAATTTGGTAAATGAATATCAATCATTCTCAATTTGCCTACAAGATCCTGAAATTTGTCCCTCGGAAGAACCTTAGTGAAAGTGTCCGGTATCTAAAGTTTATCTTTGATGAAGCGCTTGCTAATTTCAACATGTTTGGTCTTGTCATGTACTTATTATCCCATTATAATTGCATAGAAATGTCAAAATTTATTTTAAGGTCATCAATTATGATTTTCATTCATAGTCCTTCATACACACCTTGAGCAAGGGTTCAAAATTCTGCTTCTGCATTAAAATGAGATGCTCTCTCTTGTTTTTTGGTTCTTAAGGTTCTACATCTTAGCTTACCTATTTGTTTGAGGAGATCAAATACATATTTTCTTTGGCAGATGAAAATTTCTTTTTTTTGAATAAACAACCTCTATTCCTAGAAAATACTTGAGTTTTCCCATATCTTTCATATCAAATTGGGCTGTCAATTTTTCCTTTAAAGCCAATTTCCCTATATCATCATCTCCTGCAATAATCATATTATCTTCATAGACTAGCAATATATTGAGTTTACTTGTAATGAAGTGTTTTATGAATGAAGTACGTTCTCCTTGGCTTTGCTTATATCCTAAATAAATCATTGCTTTCATAAGTCTTTCAAACCTTGCTTTTGGAGACGGTTTAAGATCGTATAAGGCCTTTTTTAGGAGACATACCTTATTCCTTCAACTATGAGTTTCAAAACCTAGAGGAATCTTCATGTACACTTCTTCTAAAACATTCTTCACGTACAACTGGTGTATGTCCCAACTAAATTAGTTTTTAGAGAAATAACAACTTAAACTATATTCATTTTTTTTATTAGATTTGTCTTTTCATAGTCAATTCTATAAGTTTGGGTGTATTTCATTGCTACCAATTTGGCTTCAAATTTGTCTATTGTCTCATCTGCTTTATATTTGACTATCAATATCCATTTGCACCCTACAACACTTGTCTCTTGGTTTTGTCAACAATCTCTTATGTTGAGCTTCTTTCTAATTCATTCATCTCTTGTCTCATGGCTCGAGTCCAATGTTCACTTTTCATAGCTTCTTGGACTAGGATATGTTGTTGCATCAATGATAGTAATAAAGCTTCGATGTTTGTTAGGGAGACTGTAAGCACAAACATATTAAGAAATAGGATACTTGAACAAATGAGTGGACTAAAAGACAATGTATTCAACCTACAGTGTTGTACTTTTATTGATGTATATGTAGGATACAAAGAAAAGGAAATTCACTTGTATAAAACCCTAACCCTAAATTTGGGTACACAAAAGAAAAATTAATTAAAAAAGAAAATAAAATTATATTTCAACATTCCCTCTCAAGCTGGAGCATATAGATCATATGCACCAAGCTTAGAACATATAAATTAAATCCTGAGTTGTTCATTAGAGCTAACAAACTCAGTGATTAGATCTTTGGACAACAAATTCTCTCTAACAAAATGACAGTCAATATCGATATGGTTAGTTCTCTCATGAAATGTCGGATTGGAAGCAATATGAAGAGCTGCCTAGTTGTCACAATACAACTTCATCCACTCATTTTCACAAAATTTCAACTCTTGAAGGAGTTGTTTATTCCACACAAGTTCACATGTCATCGATATTTAGCTTTTGCACTAGATCAAGCAATAGCATTTTGTTTTTTACTTTTCCAAAATACAAGGTTCCTTCCAAGGAATACATAGTATCTTGTGGTAGATCTCGTGTGAATGGGACAACCAACCCAATCTGCATCACAATATCCTAAGACTTAAGTACTTTCTTTGTTCTCGTACAATATTTCTTGTCTCGAGTCCCCTTTTCCATATCTAAGAATGTTAATCACAACATTCCAATGATCAATGTGGGAGTTTTGCATAAATTGACTCACAACTCCCACTAGATGACAAAGATGAGGTCTTGTTATAGTAAGATATATGAGTTTTCCAATCAACCTTCTCTATATAAAGTTCACCTTGGTTTCTCATTAACTTCTGATTGGAGTCCATATGACTATTAATGGGCTTGCAATTTTTCATGCCTGTTTCCTCAAAAATATCAAGCATATTTTTTTTGCGAAATGATGACACCTTTTGTTTGTGCCACTTCAATATCAAGAAAATACTCTAGATAGCTCAAATCTTTGATATAAAAGTGATTAAATAAATACTTATTTAATTGAGTAATTTTAATTATATCATTTCCTGTAATAACAATATCATCAACATAAATCATAGGATAAACACACTTTCAAGAAATATGACAGTAAAACACAGAATGATCTGCCTCACTACTACGTGTCAATTCAAAAATCTGCACAATATGAATAAATTTATCAATATCTTGGGAACCATAGAATGTCACGTCCAAGTCATGATTAGTGAATCTTCACTTAATTATCCCAAATTCCAAAATTAGAGTAATTTGACCTTGGTCCTCCACCATCAATGTGATTTAATCTTGACCGTCTCTTCAAAATCATCCAAAGTACTGGCTCCACTGCAGATAATTTTGGCAATCAAACTGTTAGACACCCACCACATTTGGAAAGATCATTAGGACCTAAAGATAGATTTCACCTCAAACAATTGGTCTTATGAGCCAAACGATGGGAGTTTGATCCTTGTTGGAGCTAGGAGTGTGGGTTCATGTGTCGATATTGATGGTTGTGCTTGACGACTTTGTTAGCTATGCGGATTGCCCGTGCACCTTTTTGGTCCACCATACTGCACTGGACAACGACGGTGACAACTGTTTACGTGACAGCAGAAATAGAACTTTCAAACTTAGGAGTTCAGATATTAATTTATTGAGGAAATAAATAATTATTTTATTGATAACAACCACCACACAAATTACATTCTCATCACCTCTTTCTAATAATCAACCTCTTTAAAATAAGGAAATAAAAATATCCTAAAATGAATTGGAAAATTTAAAGATATTGTTTTCCTAACTAATATTGAGGATACTTTTATCCTGATAATCCAACATTATATAAATAGGACCCTTGTGTTAGTATTCGTATCACACCATTACACCTTATTGGTCTAGAATACTGTTGAAGTATTCTTTCTCCTTTTCTCTTCCACATGAACCTTTTAATTCCAACAAATAAACCTTTGTATGTGGAAATTTGCCAATTTATGAAATGAATATACAACAAAGCTGTTTAGAGCTGTAGTAGAAACACTGATTCTATTTAGGCTTGCCTCTGGGTAATACAGTTTGCTTTTCATTTTAATATATTTTAATTGTTAATTAAAATTAACTATCCTGTTCTTATGAATGTTTTTCAGAGCAGGAAGGTTCCAGCAGTTTCAAGTGCAGCAATTTGTAATCATTGAAGTTTGACGTAGCCTATTTTGATTAGAGAGCATTTTTGTTTCAGGGTCTTTCATTTTGTTGTTAGGGATGCTTTACAGTGTATTAGTGTTTTTTTGTTATTGTGAATACTTCTAATTGGTCTAATAAGACTGAAAACTTGGCTGACTAAGGCTCGTTATGGGCTGTAACATGAATACCTGTCCCACCTGGGGAATTCATCCTGACATGTTGCTATGAGGGAAAAATCTATAACCGACTCTTCTTTTGCATACTTCAAAGTTCGGAGCAGCTTTCTCTTGAGAAATTGTGACTGCTCTGCAAGATCTTGTGTAAGTCTATAACAACATTTGTAAGCTGTTTTGTGGTGTTCAGTTTCTGACATTTATTTAATATAGTAATGGCAATGAATATACCTGAATTTTGTTTTTGTTCAAAGTTATCTTCAAACGAATTGTATAAATATGGTAGCTTCCGGGAAACAGGTTCTGAGTCATAAAAGCAAGTAACTGCATTACGACAATGGCAGGTGTAACCCCGGCTTCTTCAGGGATTGAAAAGGAAAAGCCTTCTTTTAAATTGGAAATTGTTAAATACGTATATCCATTGGCATTAGTCCCTATTTATGTTAAACAATAGATTATGGGTTGCTTGTCGTCAAGAGGGTAAGGTCTAAACAGCCAGATGGACCAAATTAGAGTGACTTCGAATGGGTTGCCATAATGTACATTGCTGCTGGGTTTTTGCTTCCTATACTTCCATAATTTTTAAAATTATCATTCTGCTCTATATTTCAGTGGTGTGCCCTTCATATGTAACTTTTCTTGCTATCGTTTTATTTCTTTAGTCTATTGTAAGTTTTTACTTTATTGCTACAAGTTTAAGGATTTTAGGAGTTTTCGTGATAATTTAAAGTTGGTTAACTTTTGATAGGTGCAAAAGGTTGAGTAACATAAACAAAGTTTTTTTTTCTTGTTAACAAGTTTTTGACTCATCCAATCCAGAAATGAACTTTTGAAACACACAACATGGAATATATGTATAAAAACATAAGCATTCTCGATTGGATTATTTGGAATATGAATTTTGACTTTCAAATAAACCATTCCGGAACAGTAAGGTCATTTTTCTGGATGACTTATTCTTTTAAAAAAAAATATTTAGAACATATAATATATATTACACTATTTTAAAACACCTAATTCAGAATATATGATATGATTTGTAGATTTTCCATTATGTACTCTAAATTTGGCTATATTATTTGCTTTCTGGAATACTTAATTCAAAATGTGAAATATTAGATATTGTGAAAAGTAAATAATGTATGTAGGAATGTAATTCAAAATACATATTTTAATTTGGTTTTTTAAAAGATAAATAATATATATGATTATTTTCATATGATGAATTTATCAACGTATATAATGTTGTATTGTGTTGTTAATGTTTTTGTTATTTAGGATGACTTGTCACAATGGACAAGATGTGTTGTTTTTAATCTTTGATTTATGATTGTCATATTAAAGTTAAATATAATAAATGTGTTTTAGGAAGGAAGACATATGTATTGACAAGTAGGAATTAGAAACAACTATTAGTGGAAGTAGGAAAAATTTGTGTCATTTTAGGTTACAAGAGAAAACGGTGAAAGATGGTGAATGATGAATTGTGAAATTAGTTTGTTCCTCTCATAATCACAACTTAACAAATACATTGCTAGGTCATTCATATGTTGGTAGATTAACACATAACAAGAAGTTAATGTTTTTTTATATGACAAAGAGTTTGGTCAAACTTAGAAATATTGTGTTAACATTGAAAAAGCATAATGAAAAATGTGACAACCATAAAACACGTGTATATGGTAAGGTATACATATTATTATAAGTGTCTAATTTTAGTAATATTTCATATTAAAATATAGACACTTATGAAGATTTATTGCTAATTTACATATAAAATAATTTCTAATTTATGAATTTATACCTTTTCATATATTTTATGAGCTTTATTTGAATAAGAGCATTTTATTCCAAATTTGGTGTTAATTGCAAATTTGTAGGGAGGATTGAAGATTTGGAGTAAAGGAGAAAAAATTGAGTTAAAAAGAGAAAGCTGGAAGGTTTCAGAATGGAAAAAGATGCAAAGAAATATTGGACATTTTTTTATGTTTTATCCCTTAGCCCATTAACACGGCACAAGAAGCGACCTAACCCTAGAAAACTAGGATAAATAGGGGCTAGAGGTTCAAACCTAGTGTGTCAGATTAAGAGGAAAACACCATAAAGTGAATTGTAACCCAATTGGGAGAATGGAAGGTGCTAGAAGTATGCGTGATTAATTCTACCCTTTGGAACTGGGAGTAATCTGCTCAAACTCTTATGTATTGAGGTGATATCTTATATATTAATATTCAGTTCTTTATTGATTATTGGTATTGTTGTTTTACTTTTAATTTTCGTGACAAATTGAGAATCTTAAATTTGACTGAGAGGTATTTTTAGGGTTCAGACCTAAACAACAATACTTAACATATTTGAGTGTTAGAGATAGACTTGAAATGTTAATTGCCATTAACGTCTGAGTGTGATTATTCTAAGTTGTTTTTATAAGTATGCGAGAGATAGATATTTAGGAAATATTTAACATACTAATCAAAATACATGAGAGTGAGAGAGATGAAACTTAATCCCTATTTTTCCAATTGAAGTAACTAATTCTTGGTTTGTTTTCTTATTGATCAGTGCCAACATAACCAACTCAAAACTCTAAACTCTTTTTATTGTTTTATTGTTATATTTAGAGAATATTGTACTCGATAATTCATTGTTGTTCCTTGTGGGGTCGATATCCGTTCTTAGGGACAATTATTACTTCTGACAAACGCGTTGCACATGCCGTAAAAGTCATCAATTATAAAACAAATCAAAGCCATAGAATCAAAATACAATAACTAATAGTGTCACTTGAAAGACATGTATATGTGTAGGTTCAATGAGAGTACAAATATGTGGTGGTAGATATATCTTGCTCACACCTTGATGCGATGAAATTATTGAATTCTTTTAACATAGTATTTGATGAATAGTACATGCAAAACTAACAACTATAGGATGTCCTTATTTGAGATTGTTGGTGTAATCTCCACTAGATTACCTTCTTTGTTGCATTTGTTTTATTTGCATCTGAACATGAAAAGAAGTTAATGTGGGCTCTTGAAAAACTTAAAATTTTTCTTTTGAGAGTTGATTATCTCTCTTGTCATAATTAATAATAGAGATATTTCTTTAATGAATACAATAAAGATCATATTTCCAAAAGCCTCAAATCTCTTATGTTGATGTGAAAGCAAAGTGTAAACTGTTAATCTATCTAAAAAATTTGGGATCAATATTTAGAAAACTGTTATGGATTGTGATGATGTAGAAGGCTTTGAACATTGTTTTGTTGCGTTTGAATTTTTTTGTTTTCCTATATTTGTTTAATATGTGAATGTTGTATGGTTAATTTTGCACAAATAAGTTTGTTAAGGCATAGATTGATAAGGTGATGCACTTAGGGAAGCCAACAAGTAATATGTGTGAATATTTTTCACATGTAATTTGTGTCATGTAGTGTAAAGCTTTATTCATCATTGTTTTGATATGCATGGTTCAGACTTCATATTGGAGTCTGAAAAGGATGTTTTAGACCTCTATGGGAGAGAATAAGTTTTTTAGATTACCTAACAAATTAAATATTTACATGATTGAATACTCAAAATTACATGACAAAAAATAAATAATAAAATATTAAAAAGAAAAATAAATGATCAAATATGTATCTTAAAAATGATTTAATTTGATAAGATCTACTTCCTAAAATGCAATACATCATTTGAAAAAAAAATTGTACAAAGAAAAACAATGTGTAATTAAGATTGTGATGAGAAAGAAAGTACCTTAGGGATTTGAGTTAATTTGATTAAAAGTGAATGAGTCAAATAATTGAGAGAGAATAAAAAATTGTGTAGCAAAAAAAATCCAGGTTATCCCATATCGCAAGCAATAGATGATCTTCATCAGATGTTGAATCATTTCGACTCATAGTAACTACACAATATTTGCTTCTTGTCTCAAGGGAATTTTTCTTCTAATGACTTGGTTCTTCATAGTAATTGTAGATGTCCCTAAGATTAATTTTGATCCTACCTTTCTTCTTGTGTCTTTTCCTCTCTACAATATTAGATGTTATCGATCTAAATGATCCAACCTTGTCAATTTAACCATTTGCCTTGTACTAAATCTCATGGTCATAGAGGAAAGACTTTACCCTTGTGAAGAGTTGTAATCTTTACCAACATTAGAATAAATAAAAGTCTCAAATGAAGGAGGAAGACTGACTATAAGAATCACCACCAGTTTTTTATTTTTCATTTTTACATTTATGTCTTTCAATTCCAATAAAATTGAATTCATCTCATTAAAATGTTCCTTTAGAGATGAATAATCCTTCAAGTGAAGTTCAAACAAGCATTTCACGAGAAAAAACTTACTACATAAAAACTTTTTCATAAATTTTTTTTTCAGCTTTAACCACAACTTAGAAGTTGTTTCTTCATTCACTGTCTCATAAAGAAATTGATTTGAGAGAGATGATTGTTGGAGATCCCACATCGACAAGAGATTAGAGCCTTTCATAGTATATAAGTGGGTGCAAACCTCACTTCATCGAGCCGATTTTATGGAATTGAGTTAGGCTTAAAGTCCACTTCTTAACATGGTATCAGAGTCATTTCAAGCCTATCCTAGCGAGTATTTGTTGGGTTTATCAGGCCACCCGCTATCGGGCCGTTATCGGATCACCCATAACATATATCTCCACATTAGGATATAAATTTCAACAATACATACTTCTTAATCCTTTAGAGGTTGAAATTTCACTTTTTGTAAACTTATCAATGTTCTTGAAGATTTTCTTCATGATAAAAAATATTAAAATGGAATGGTGTTGATTAAGGATCAACCACTAATGGATACTAGATACCAATTTATTGGAATTAGATCAAGAAGTTCATACATAAAAATGCATATAAAGCACTTTATTAGAAATGATGATATATCTGTTAATTATTTTTTTATGAACACTATAAGAAATGAATGTAATGATTACCAAATATTACACTAAGATCACATGCTTAAATGGAAGAGTAAGTTATACATTACAAGAGACAAAAATTTTCAAATTTTTGATAGTTAGATGACGACACTATGTTTAAGCTAGTAACAATGTAATTAACACTATAATCACTACAAGAAAATCATTAAAAAAATAATTTTAGAAATAAAAAATAATTAGTTATTATATTGTAGGGATGACAAAACGGGTCGGACCAAATGCGTCCGCCTTTTCTTATTTTTGGCACTTTTAAAGAGGATCTCATGCTTTAAGAATGAAATTTGGTGGTGATCAATATTTTATATAGAAGTTTATTTACATTAATTTTTTTATACAACATTTGATTCATTGAAATATTGTTAATATTTATTTTATTTTGTTAGATATTAATTATTATAATCAAGTAAAAATATCTAAAACAAAAAAAATATATAAAAAAATATAAAAAATTGAAAAGTGTTAGGCCAATTCGTCGACCCGCCATGAAGGGACGAATTACTATTTCCAACACGCACAACCTTGACAAGCCAACGACAGGTGATACAATTCTAGCTTTCATCTTCATTTGTAAATCTTCTTCTTCATTGTTTTAATTTGAATATCTTCTACAAATGATGAACAATATTGCGGAAGCATGAAGAATTGTAGAAATTTGAAAAAAAATAAAAATTGTGTCGGTGAATCTAAGTGAGAGTCTAAAAAATTGTCTAGCAAGAAGACAACTCTATAGAGAACTTTGAACAAGTAAAAGTGTCTCAAATTGGACACCATTTTATTACTCAATCAAAGTTAAAAGTCATGTACAAGAGACTCCTATTTATAAGATTTAGGATTTATAAAAGAAAGTATCTCAAAACCTCTCAAATGAGAGTGTGACAAGTGTCACCGCCTTATTGGTGCAAATCTTCTCCATTGGGAGAGTGACAAATGGCATGCCTTCATTGAAGTAAAATCCTCTCCATTGAGGGACATGTGGAGCCTCATGCCTTCTTTGCATACATTTCTCTCTACACCCCTATTTTACTATTTTACACTCTACTTTCTTTTCTATTTATACCCTTCTCTTTGGCCCAAAATACAAGGTCCAAAACTTTCTAACTACTCTATACAATTTTTACAAGACTAAGAATAAGAAAAATACTTTACAATCTCTTCATTAAGGCTTGATCTTCATCTATCTTTTTAGTCAAATATTTTGAGATTGGATAGTTTTCATCAAGTTCGGCCAAAACAGGTTGAACTGATTAAAGTATAAACGATTTTATAGACTAAAAAATTATTGATGTATAAAATATTTTTTATTATTAATAAAACTTTATAATTTCCTTTTCGATCCCTGCATTTGGGGTCATATTCAATTTAATACAGTGATTTTAAAAATTCAAGTTGGTCCCTTTGTTTTTTAAAACGTACTCAAATTGGTCCTTTCTGTTAACTTTCCCCAACGACGTCAAGTGTTGTTGTTGATGCGGCATAGATAACTATAGATGTGGATTGTGAGACACATGGGGTTGGGTGTTGTGTTAGGTGGCAGGTGGAGGGGTTGGTAGATTAGTAAAATCAATAAAACAACAAAATGTCTTAACTAACTAACATAATATTAATAATAAAATAATAATAATAATAATAAAATGATAACGGTAGCGATAAGGGTAATTATAATAGTAACAATAGTAACAGTAACGATAACAACAACGTTAACGGTAACGATAATGTTAATGATACTAATGATAATGATAACGATAATGATAACTATAACGATAATAACTAACCACAAAGAGGATAAATATTATAATCCGACTACTAAATGAGATACTTTAAGCCAAATGTTATAACGGTCCACAAATGTAGCACAAGATATATTCCACACTTTTTATAACACTCTAAAAGGTTTAAAATGTTAAAAAATTTGTTAGAGAAATATGTAAAGATTTTAAAGATTGAAGCAAGGTGTGAAGAAGGACAATTGGTAAAAGATATGGAAGGTGGTAGTGAGGGAGGAATATTTAAGGAACTTAAGAAGATAAAAATGAATGCAGAAGAAAGTTCAAAGTTGTAGTGGAAACTAGAGTTGAATATTTAATATAAGAGTTTGTGACTTGGATGTGAGCTACAATTGTGAAGTACCATTAATTTGAAGCTAGTGGTATTGGTATGAGATACAACAAATCCAAGAATGTCATTAAGGAAAAAAAACTATTAGATGGGAAAATAAGTCAATAAAAAAAGTAGTTTAAAGATGTTTTTATTATTAAGCATGTAATTATATAGAATATTGATGTGTTAGAGTGATTGAAAGGTTGAAACAATTTTCTATGGTTTTTATTTGTAGTATGATTGATGTTCTAACTACTAAGATTTGAAATTTCATGCTCCACTCATTATTAGACAAATTACTATTTTAGCTTGCAGGTTTAACATGTATATGTGCATTCTAAAAGATGGTGTGGTGATTTAAAGTTTATAGGTTTGAATAGCTTTAAGAATTTTGGGTAAAGCAGAATCTAGTAGGTGGAATAGAAAAAAAATGTTAACATAAGTGATTGAAATATAGGTAGTGATTTAATTTGTAATAGTAATATGATATAGTTTGAATGGCATTAGAAACCATTTTGAAGGAGAATGAATTAGAATTTTGTTAAGATACAATTGTAATATAGTAAATTTGAACATATTTAAAATTACAATTGTGAGTAATTTTGCATAAATGAATTTAGTTAAGTTTTTGGGAACAAACCTCATAACCTTATATTGGAAAATAGAGTAAGTTGGAAATTAACATGAATAACACAATAATTGTTATGGAGTGATAAGTTAGCCTATAAAAGATGCATAACCACTTATTATCTAGTGCTAGTGAATTCAGGTGACGAAATTTTCAAAAGGAAAAAAGAATTGTAACACCTTTTATAAATATTTAAATTAATAGTTAAAACACTAAAAAAATCATTAGATAAAAAATTCAACTAGTAGAAGTTAGTGCACTCAACAAATCCTAAATTACATAGCAAAATAAGAAGGCTAACCAATTATTCCCAGTAAAAATATTTTAAAATTAATTTTGAAAAAGACTAAATTAATTTTGTACCTACTACCTAAAGAGTATATGCCACAAGAGTTACTTCTATGCATATCAACTAATTATTGGGATTTTTACTAACTTCTCTATTTTTTTACGTAATTTATCAAAATAGTTTAACTTTTAAAATAACATATTGATTAAATATAATTAAATATTTGAAATATTTCAAGTCCTTAAAATTTGAAACAATAAATATTTAAAATATTTAATTTATTAAATATTTATTCGTATTTAGAAATTATACATTTTTTTACTGTCAAACTGTTTTGAGTAACTTTGTAAAGAAAAAAAAAGATGAGAGCCCATCATGATAGCTTAGGAAGATATATAGGCCTAATTCAGCTCTAATGTTCAGGTTCCATTCCTACACCGGCATCACTTTAAATTACACTTTATTATCTTCTAAATTTTCTAAAAATTACTCTCTATTTTGAATTTGAAATTTCGAAATAAAAAATACAATTCAAAAATCAAATTTCATTTCAGAAAAGAAAATTCAAAAATACAAAAAACACATTCTAAAATTGAAAATAGTACACAAAATCTGAAAATATATTTCGAAAGAGAATTTCCAAAATTTAGATATGTGTTTTGGAAATTCAAATCCAAAAATATATTTCAAAAAAGGAGTTCTAAAATCCTAAAGTATATTTTTTTTTCTACACTCTCCTTTTATATAAAATCATTTTCGTTATTTCATGACATTTTTGTTATTTTAATGACAAATCGGATGCAATTGAAATTGATACAGTACAGAAATATTTTTTTTCTCTTTTCAAATTGGAAGAAAATGTTTTTTTTCCCTTTTCTTCTCTATTACAAGCTCAAAAATATAGTTATGACAATTTTTTTTTTTTTTTTTTACAAAAATAAATTAGAAAAGAATAAGTAAATAAGTAAATAAAAGTCATGAATGACTTAAAAAAACACACTGTTAGATATAATGTTGAAAACAAATCCATCTATTTTGTTAAGAGAGAACACAAAGAACACCATGGAAAAAAATCAACATAAGAACATAAAATTATCATATGCTTCAATTTCTCTTGTTTATGTCTACCAAACATCTCAATATTTATTCACTGTCAAATCATATTTATAGTTTTCTCATAAAATTCTCCTTTGCAATTTAAGGAAGTGATCCCATTTATAGGTTCAATGACTTTTTTTCATCTTAGGAATCTTTATTTAATAAAACTTTCATGCCATGTTAAAGAAGAAACAAATCCTTAAAATAAAGATAATATAACATCAAATAATATGTTTTAATCTAAATAATGTATTTCATATCGGTGGTTTTAAAAACCACCATTATTTGTAATATCTTAAGTTTATCTTTTTCAAAAGTACTAAATTATTATAGTTATTATCACTATTTTTAATCCTTAATAGCAATTTAACACTGTTGTGAAAATATAAATACGTTATGTTTGCTAATGTCATTAATTTAATTTTGATACAAGGATAATATTGATTCTTTCTATTTAGAAAAAAACAAGAACAATAATATAACAATAACAATGATAAAAAAAAATAGGATACAAAATGGTTAGCATACTGAATTAAAAAACAAAAAGAATTTTTTGAGTAAACTTTACTTACTACTGGGACAAGATAATAACATACCAATATTTATTTTTGTTATTCTATATATATTTTCTAAAAATTTGACTAAATGTACTTATGCAATATTGTTTGAATTTGGTTTTACAATTTTATTATTTTATAAATAATTAACTAAAAAAATAAAACAATTTAATATATATATATATAATTTTGTAAGAGTAATATTAAAAATATTATATAATCATTATTTAAAAAAATAAATTATTAAATTATTTTTAAAAAAAGTTATTTAATTAGTTTTTATTTATTAAACGTAAAAATTATCTAATTAAAAGATATCATTATAAAAAGAAGTTACAAAATGATATATCTCATGTAGTGTACAATTTATACATTTAGAAATACTCAATAATGAAGTTAGTTAATTATAATATAAGTAAGAGGTAATAATTTTCAATTCTTATAAATGTGAATATTTTTAATTGAGTATCCGTTAAACTTTTTGTTGATTGAGAATTCAAAATTTGTGTTTTTAATCAAATATTAGTTTATTCATCTTAGTTACTTGTTTTCTGGTATTAAAAAATATAAAATTTTGTATAAAATAATATATATATATATATATATATTTTTTTTTTTTTAAATAATAAAATAGTTTAATTAGAAAATTGTATAAATAGTATGTACCAAATATAAAATAAACATGTGTTGGGATCTGAACATCCTAGTTGGAGGAAGTAATATTTTATTAGTCAACCTATATTCTCTCCAACCCTTCCTTTCTTCTTTTCTTCCTTCTCTTTTCAACATTTTCATACTTTTGCATCTTTCTGCTTTCTCTCTCCATCAGGTACATTTTCCTTCTCAGTTTTTCCTTTTCGCCTCTCTCTCCGTTCCTTTTTTCTTCTAATTCGTTAATTCTATTTATTGTTTCCCGATTTCCATATTTAGGGTTTCCCCTCGTCTCCGAGCTCGTTTCGTTCTCGAACAATCGATCTGCGATAATGACTCATATCCTTTCTTATCTTCAAAATTTACTGCTAATTTTTTCCGAATTCTTGTTGATTTAGCGATGGGGTTGACTTTTAGTTAGGAAATCCGAGGAAAAAATAAAGCTCATTTCACGCTCCCAAACCCATTTTTGATGTTGATCGTTTAGGTTTTGTGGAATTAATAGTTTCATTCAGTTTGGATCCTTGGGAAGGAACAGTTTTTCTCGTAATTTTACGTATTTGTATAATTTTTAATGTGTTTCCTTTGCAACTATTCAAATGGGTATCTTCGGATTGGTTTTTGAAGCCTGGTTTGTGAGTTTTGTGTGTGTTATTGTTTACACTTAACATTGAGGCGCACGCGGTAATCAGAGGGATCGTGATCGTGAAAGGGCTCAGTCTAGAACCGGTGCTAAAGGCAAGCAGAAAGGGGATGGGTTGACCCCTGAACAGCGCAGAGAAAGGTTGGGTTGTTGATTTGATTTATCACAATACTTTGCAATTTATATCTAGGTTTTTGTTTTAGATTTTAAATGATTTGTTCTTAACTTTTTATTTCTGCGTGAAATCATTGTATTTCTTCATGGGCAGAGATGCGAAGGCGCTGCAGGAGAAGGCTGCAAAGAAAGCAGGACAGGATGCAGGAGGCAATAATGCAGGTGGAAGCAAAAAATAAGCCATAATTCAATGAGTGGTTTCAGATTTGATGCGTTGGTTGCAGGCATGGAATCTATGGAAATTTTATGTTGAATTATTTGTGGAGTATGATGTGTTTATTAATGTAATTTGATATAATGAACAAATAATCAGTGCTTTCAGAGGTGTTGACGCTGGGGGCTGAATCAATTCCTGGTTTCTTTGTTTGGAATAATATTATCTTGGCTATGATATTGTATTCACTCCTCTGTCTTATTGCATGAGTCGCTATTGCTACTTTTGTGATGACTTGCTGTGTGCCAAATGCAGTTCTCCGAATCAGCAATGTTTAATTTGTAAATGCAAAGCTCTTTGTATGAAATTTTTGTTGTTGGTGATTGTGGAGATGAGAATTATTTCACTGCATGTTCTGATAATGGTTTCTTGTTTAGTTATTAGTGTTGGGATAAAATGTTTTTACTATTGATTCAAATTTGTTGAAGATCATAAATTTTGGTGGTCTCTCTCACTACTGTAGTTTTGAATAAATTTTAACCAGTAGTTAAGTGTATATTAGAAAGATAATGTTGCAAACACACCTTTTGAATAGCCTGTTTGGGAGCAAATTTAGAAGTATGGTTAATTAAAGATCAGAATTGAAGGTTTATAAATAAGGATGTTTTTTATAGCTAAGGTGTAGAAATGGCGCATTAGCAAAACCCAAGAGCTTCATAGTAGTGGGAATCCAGGAGTGGTATTTGGCTTTGAAATGAATCCACTCCCAGGGTCTATTATAATGTTTAAACCTTTAAGAAGATTTTGGTGATGTTTTATTATTTCGTTAACCTATAGGATTATCAAATTTAGAGTTCGATCTCGGTAATTATCAACGTGAAACTTTGAATATTGTTGAAGAACAACGTCTATATTACAGTAGGTGAGTTTTCTAAAAATTAGGCTAGTTCTAGATGAATTTTTGGAACTTTTACACTTGCATGAAAAAAACTTAGAAATTGTTTCAATAAGTTTTATTTGTTTTTCATCTTATTGTTCTTCTAAAGTGTCCTAGTATTGACTCCTTTGTAAGAGTCATTCATTGGTTGTTTTCACGAGGAACTTTTTTTAGTTGCCTCAATCCTGGTAGTAATGAGTTAAAAATCAGAAAATAGAGAAAAAGAAGTCTCTTTTTGTAGTTGCTCAATGGAAAAGGGAGAAAAACAGTTATAGTACTTTATATTTTACAAAATGTTTCTCTCTCTTTGTTAATAGACAAAAGAGACATGTAAATCTCCACAAAATAAGGATCACTAATATAAAGGATTATCATTAATTTCAACTTAACGAGATAGACCAATAAAAAATAATAAGAGTTATTAAAGTATCTTAAAAAGTCTTAATTTCTAACTAATCTTTTTGAGAATTTTCTTAAATACTCCCATCTTTGATCTCAACTTTCAAAATTTCTTGTTCTTCAAAAGTGACTTATAATGACATGATATTTTGCCTTGACGTGCTTATGTTTATGTTTGCATTGTTGGACATGATTTTTTATTTATTTGAATGGTTGACATATTATCAATCCGTTTTTTGTTATTTGAATGGTTGGCATATATTCAACCCGTATGATGATAATAGATTCATGACGTAATTGTCTCACATCATATAAAACTTTTTTAAGCCAAATTTTTACCTGTTATAACTGAAATATACTTGGCTTCAATTGTCAGACTGTTTCTTCCTGCACCTCCATACCTTCTTCTCTCACCTCCATAAGTTTTCAAATTTCCAAAACTGCCCCTTCCTAACCAATCACTATCTGCATATCCTTGAAGATGTTCACTTTCATCTTTTAAAAAACATGAACCATAATCAATTTTGTCTGTTATGTATCTCAATACTCGTTTTGGAGCATAATAATGAGCTTGACTAGGACGATGTATAGATTCAGACAACAAACTTGCAATAAACATTATGTCTATTTTATGGTCCAAGATATAATAATCTTCCAATTAAGCATCTATAAACAAAAGCTTCTACTTTACTACTAGCATCATTAAGTGATAACTCCTCGTGTTCACTGGTTTATAATTCTGCTTTCGAAACTTCTTCAATATTTTTAAAGCATATTTTCTTTTTCTTTCTGTAATGAAGATTCTTGCATCACATTGGTATATATCCATTTCAAGAAAATAATTCATTTCTCCTATATCAATAATTTCACATTGAGTTTCCATGTCATGCTTAAATTTGCTGATGGAATCTAAATTCGCCAACAATTAGAAAATCATTAACCTACAAGGACTCACTCCAACTATTATAAAAATAATTGTTATTTAATTTTAGATTGGGAGTAATTTATTTTGTAAAAAGATTTTCTCATAAACAACATTAATCATAACATAATCTCATAGATATAAATGTATGTGAATATTTTACATCTTTATGATTATTCATAATATATTACAAAAACATATAAGTTTTACACAATAGTTAGAGTTATACACTATAATAAAGACTTATTTATCTATTTTATACATACTAAAGATATTGAAACTAAGTTCTCCATGCGCCAACATTTTAGAGAAGATTTTCTGAAATGCAGGTTCTACTTCTACTCGTACATATGAAAGAAAGAAAGATACGAAAATAAGTAAGATCTTTGTAAGTCTATATATATAAATACACACACACATATATATATATATATACACACACACACACAATTTAACCTTGGTGATATTGAGCATGTATCAGATAATGGTAAATACTTTCCTAGATCACACCATGGTCCCTGTCTTTCATCCCGCAATGTATCAAACCGTGACTTCTTAAACACAAACACTCATACATTATCATGATCTCAACTCATTGCAACGAAATCTATTACTCTTGGTAAATACTTTCCTAGATCACACCATGGTCTCTGCTTTTCAGTGTATCAAATTGTGACTTCTTAAACATAAACACTCATACATTATCATGATCCCAACTCATTGCAACGAAATCTATTACTTTCTCAATTGGCATACTCTTTAACATTTTTAATGATCTCATAACATGATGACTATTCAGATACATTATATGTCTTATCCAATACACCATTCAAACATGGTTTATAAGGTGAGGTTTGTACCCACTTATATACTATGAAATGTCCTAATCTCAAGTCGATGTAAGATCTCTAACACACCTCCCTCACGCCGAGATCGTCAACTCATGTGTGAGACTATATATTTATGGGTGGTGTGATAGCAATTAGATAGTCGATGATCTGATAAGCCTAATAAACTTCGCAAGGATATACTTTAAATGACTCTAAAGTTATTTTAAGAAGTAAACTTTAAGCCTAAAAAAATAAAATAAAAATAATAATAGAGCATATATGTAAAATTCTTCAAATTATAAACAATGATGTATAAAATAAGAATAAAAACAATGAATTTAAATAAATAATTAGCAAATAAAATAATAAAAATATAAATTAATAAAGAGGATCAATGTCTAAGTGAATATAAGTTAAATGACAAATATAAATAAATAAATAGGACCAGTGTGTATATATATGAAGATTAAATTAAATAATAATAAAAACAAAAATAATAAAAAAAATAATATAGTTTAAAATAAATAAAAAGTTAAGATTAATTTAAAAAGAGCCTAACCTGACACCCTTTACTTTTCATTGGATTCACACACTAGAACTAAAGTTACAAAATACTTTTAGAAGATTTAAAATATCTTAAAATCTCTTGCTTCAAATTCTTTCTCTCTCTCTTCTTCCTCTCCTTCACATTCTCTTTCATCCATCTATTTATAAGATAAAATTTAATTTTAAACTTTTTTTAAGTCATGATTACATTTATTAAATATACTCTTATCGCTTCTTATTTTTTTTCTAATATATTAAAAATTTATTTTAAATAATTAATTATATATAATAATTAATTATTTTTATTTTTATTATTTATTTTCATTTTATTTAGTCGCAATGTTTCTTTAAAATTACTTGATTTATTTTCTAATATTTAGAGTTTATCTAATTAAAATATAATTTAAAAAAAATATGAATTTAATTATAAAAGTTAAAGCATATTCCTAACTTTTATTTTCAAATTAATAATAAAATAAATAAGATACTAATTTAAAAGGAGAATTCTTACACTTTACACCCAACATCATTTTCAACTAGGCTTGAAATTTTGAAAAACAATAAACACTTCTAAATTTTGTTTAAAAAAAATATATTTAACTCATCCTTATAAATTGTCTAAAATATAATTAACTCACACATGGAGAGATAAAATATAATGCATATCATATTTTCAAAATGTAAAGTATAATTTCTTTCAAGCCTTTGTTTCAAACTCAAAAAACTTTCACTTAGGCACAAATAAAACACCTGAAATGTATTTTGTACTTCAAGGAGTTTCAACAAAACCATTAGTTTGCCTTTAACATCAACACTTTCTCTAGCATCATGAGTCATATATGATGGGTGCACCAATTGTTTATGAGCCAAACTTCTTTAACTTTTTTGTACTACTTCCAGAATAACAAGCAACTAACTATTAAAGGATACCAATACCAAAATTATAGAAGGATCTTAATATTAATTGAGTGTCTTTTCTAATTATCAGTTGTTTCTCTTTATAGAGGAGAATAATTGAGTTTCTTTTCTAATTATCAGTTGTTTCTCTTTATAGAGGTGAATAACCTTTATTTTTTCTTTGTGTGTGTTATGATTCTAGTATTTAATTATTGATTCTTTTCCTCTTTAGTTAAACCTAGAATCAGTGTACTACTTGTATATATTCAGACCATTTGTTTTGATTTCAATAACAATAAAAGAGAGATATTCATTCTCATATCTTTTACCTTCCTTTTACTCTTTTGTTCATCTTTTGTTCTCTTTTATTCATCTCTGTTCTATTTTGTAATATGGTATCAGAGCTCTAATGGTTGCTACATTTATCTATGGGTGAAGTTGTTGATCTCTCACAAGATCTTTGTTCACCTTACAATGTTAGTTCATTAGATAATTCATCCTTGAATAGAGTTTACTCTCTCATTACACAACAAGAGAGGCAAGTTTTTGGTGATCAATCCAAGATAATGATTGCTACTAGCAAAGAAGGTTATAATAACAATGCTACGACCTATGACATGGGTGGTGGATATGGAAGAGGAAGTTATGGAGGAGGATATACTTCCAAAATTTGCAGTTATTGTGGAAAGACAGGGCATACCATTGATACATGCTATAAAAAGTGTGGTTTTCCACCTCATTTCAAATTTAAAAATCAGAACCATCATCAGAGTCATGCAGCCTTTCACAATACAAATTTTAACAATAATGAGCAGAATCATGAAGGTTCAAAGTCAGAAGTGGAGT
>Ga0123342_1003997_pt1 | contig 23056 bp, 8 predicted proteins | sample Turbeawhitnodule_FD_89960 | JGI IMG/M metagenome (GOLD analysis project Ga0123342, IMG submission 89960) | Root nodule microbial communities of legume samples collected from Mexico - Turtle bean Mexico white nodule | ecosystem: Host-associated > Plants > Roots > Nodule | place: Mexico: Nepantla... | reverse complement strand
CTTCATGTGCCACTGGTAACCGTGGTATATATTATTATACTATAACACTGCCATTATTCTACTACACTTCTGCTCCTCCAAGATAACGTAAATGATAATTTATATATATATATATATATATATTATGTATATATTTAAGTGAGGAAAAAGGTACTAAATGTTACATGCATACGTATAAATTATGAATATACATATACTCGTTATTGATAATTTCGTTAATCACTGCAATCAATACAACAGTGCAACGTAGGTTGAATTTTAAAATTTTAAAATCTTTGCTAGTAACTAAGTGTTTCTATTGAGTCCATACTCTATCAATAACATAACAATAAATTTCTATCAATATTAAAAAAACTGAGTTAATAAAATAACCTAACAGTAAAAAAATATTTTATTTTTTAATGTTAAAAACCTAATACGTAATATTTAATATATATATATATATATGTAATAGTTCAGAAAGCCAATCATGGATTCTTGATAGCATAGTCTTCTGAAATCATATGGGATAATTTTACTCAATTTTCTCTCAAGAGTAAGATTGACATGGAAATCTAATAAAACATAATATATGGATTAAAATTAATTTTCTCCCTTCACTGAGTATCTCAATTAGGGATGGAAAAAGGGATTTGTCCAACCGGTTTTGGTTTGCCCCATCACATGTAAAATAATAGGACAATGCAAATTCACTCATCAACCGATAATGAAAATCTTGGTCTGTCCTAGTTACCATTGAATTAGCAACCTAAGAGTTTCACCCACTCTAAATAAAAATAATAATTAAATATTTATTTTATGAAATTATTTTAAATTTGACAAAAAAGTTAAGATACTTTAAAGTATATTAATAAATTAATCTAAATTTGAGTTGAATATTAACTTCTATTATTTAAAAAAATTGAATTTACAAAATAAATTAACATCAATGACAAACACATTTAGATTTTTAAAAAAAACTTTAAAATTACACAATAGAAAATTTAAATCTAAAACGCTTGATATTTTATATTTATTTTAAAAAATTAACCAATTCATCTTAAATTAACTCACTTTATTCACTCCTAATCTCACTAAAGTGAATGGGTGAAATTCATCTCAAGCAAACATCTAAACCAAAATAAATAGGCCTCAAGTTCTATACAACTGGAATGACCAGACCAAAACCTTACACGCCTATTACCAATAAAGAAGAAAAGTGATTGGCCTCTTCAGAATTTGGAGCCGTAAAAATACCTGGGCGGTTATAAACAGTTGCTTTTTCGAAGGTTCTATTGTTAACCTTCGTTCGCGTCTCCATGAAGTGAACAGTGGAATATATGCATTATGCCACATCTTCGAAGCATCAAATGATTTCTGTGCATATAATTTTCTTCGAAAAAGGCAATCAATGTTACGTAAAGTAAGGCTGAAAATCATGCGTATTTGATTACTTAGGTATATTGTTTATATATCGAGGCTAGAGCAGGTGCACCATTTAGGTTGCGCCATATCTTCTTTTAAATAAGAAATGTCTCTTCGCTGGATCTTTTGGCTTGCTCTTGATCTGTCCTTGGCCTTTGCGCCCAGTACTGCACGAGGAAGAAAGCAATCTTTACCAAAGATCTCTATGTTTGTATATAGTTAACAGATCAAGGTTTCTTAAGATCTTAAAAAGACATTCTACAGCTTCGGATAAATTTACACACAGAATACTATATTGTTTCGGGCAAACAAAGGGTAACTTACCCGTATTCCATATAAAGCATCCCTTTTGCACCTGACATTGCACTCATGGATCCATGAGAACGACGAGCATTGTTAAGAGCTATTTCATCTGCATCTTCCTCCAGTTGTTCTAATCCAACTGCATCATCACCAGCACTCAAAACCTGATAATAGATACACGTTAGTTATTTTCCAGTCAACAACTTAATTCTAAGTAAAAAGGGAATGAAGATAAAAACCTTTCCAAGAAGCGCCAATTGATCCTCAAGATGATAATAGTTCAAACTAGGTCCTTCATCAGAAGGAGGCAAGCTTGTAATTACCTGTCAAGGTTGAAATAATGACAATAAAGTTATGGAGGCTGACATAAATTACAAATTATCAAGATTGGCATTGGGACTACTGTTGCAATAAGTTTTCTAAACGATTCAGTTGAAGGCAATTATAAGAGATTCGGAAAGAGACGAACGGGAGATGACCATGTATTTAAACTGAGATTGAGTGTAATATGAGCCAGTTTCAAAATAATGTGTTTCTGGAGTACTTCATGTGTACAAATAAACAACCAAGGTTATATAGAAAGGACAACATACACCACAAGAAAGCTTAGAATCATCCACAAGTGCTTTAACACTTCACAACTTGCATCACAGTATATTTCTCAAGGACACGAGATTTATGTAGCCAAAGAACATTACAGCAAAGGAGCAACTGGTTGAAATTGTATTACTAAAAAAAGAAGAGATAAATTATCACAAGGAGATTCAGCTCGTTCTAACTTATTCCAAGACAGCAAATAATCTATCCCATCAAAAAATTTAAATATAGCAGAGCAAATGGTGTCTCAAGGAAAAATAACTAGAAATGCAGCATGGAATGAACCTAAAATACCTTAAAGCTGTAACCCTGATCAATTAAAAATTGTTGCCTCTTAGTTGAATAATACATCTCCTGCAAACACAAGCACACCAAAGAGCATATTACAGCATAAATACCCTGTATAATATTTCAAGTTTTACTTTTCAATGAATGCAGAACCCGATGAATGAATGACTTGGCATAGAAAATACGTATATACCTGGGTATCAGTTGAGACAAGGGAATAAAAAAAGGCATTATACTCCTCCTTACCCCCAGCCATCCTATCCTGGAGCTTTCCCTGGCATTTAATTCATTATTTTGAATGTCAGACAACCGCATAAGCACAATGCACTACCCATAGACATTAAAAAATAATGCAGCAGAGAATTTCCCAGTTTCCACAACCAATCAATCATTCATCATTTGAACTTTAAAACTCAATATGTAGGGCAGGTAAACCGACATCAGTGAGATATCATACTTAAAGACGCAACTCAAAAACAAAAATACAAGTAGAAACATTTGGAAACTGACCTTTGCCCTAAGAATACGACCCAGACGCTGGGCTTCTTGTCTCCTTGAACCAGCATGTGAAGAGATTTGAATTATCACATTTGCTTCAGGAATATCGATTGAGTTGTCACCCACCTGAGAATATAAGAAAGCATACGAGGAGTAGATTATCAACCATCCCATTCGTTATTAAGATGTTGACAGGGAATAGCATACAATGTTGATAATATCAACAGGAACTTGGGGAAGCACCATGGCAGACAATGATATAACATACTAGCTGTGCATACTGAAAAAGGCTATGTGACCCAACAAAAATCATGAAGATATACCCATTCAAATGTTCGTATTCATGGACACCAAGATGCCAAACCAGTATGTTTTTTGACATTGAATAATAGTAAAGTAAATAAGCCACAAAATAAAATTAAGGAACTCATACCTTGGAAAGAAATATGGTATTTACATCCTTGCTAGTTTTGAATGCTTGTAAAATTTTTGTCCTCTCTACATGGCTATACACAAGGCATATAAAAAAATAAGGCTCAAAAACAGCAGAACCCTAATTACAACTTCCAATAAAAAAAGGTAAATATATGCCCTTAGCACCTTGTAGCACCATATATCATTGGTTTGCGGAGTTTCATGGCATACTCAGTGAGAGCAAACAGATTATCAGCAAAGACTATAATTTTATCACCACGTGCCCTTTCATGGTAATTTATGAGAAACTCGCACGCTCGGAACTTATTAGGATTCATCACATAAAGTGCCTGTAGATGTAAAGATCATCAATTACGATGAGTGAATTCAAGCATGTAAACTATGAACAAATTTTGAGTAAAACTTGTCATGAAAATATTTTTCAGATCACAAATAATCAAAATTCAAAACCACTTTCGTAGAACATGCAGTCTAGTGAAAAATAATCGAATTTTCTGCAGAACCTGTATTTCATGATAACCCATAAATTTACTATTGCAAAGATCTACAGTGTTCAAGTGGCCTTGCCTGCCTCTTCTTGGAGTTCTCTTTCTTCAAATACTCAGCGAAAAATTCTCTTGTCATTGGACACCATACTTCAGCACACTGTACATTTGCAATGAATCCACCTTTTACTAGATCCAACCAATTTGCCTCGTACAGCTTGGGACCAATCAGGAAGTTCAGATCTGTAATCCTTTCGTCCTCTCTGACAAGTGTAGCTGCAATTTCAACAGTCATGACCTCTCTTTTAGTAGAAAAAGTTAAGTTCATGGTCAAAGCAACCACAAACCAATGCAATACGGCATACCTGTGAGCCCAAGTTTACAATGAGATTTAGTGATACTAATGACTTTACGAAACATATGAGCCGGAACCACATGCACCTATTAATCATGTCAATGTAGTATGCATAAGGAACAATTGCCGTTCAGTCAGGGAGTATATAAGTTTAAAGTTGCATGACTACCTCATCCATGAGGAGCAATCCCCATTCTCTGTTTCTTATTTCTTCAATGATCTTTTCAGATTCTTCAGACCGTTTACCACCAAAAGCAACCATATTATATGTCGTCACAACAACTCCAGCATTACCGCGGAATCTCTCTTTGCTATCAGATGTGAATCGACATATTTGTTCTTCTCGGATAGTTGACCAAAGTTTAAATTGAAAAGCCCACTGATCTACAGAAACAGCATTTGTTGCCAAACAAAGGCAGCTTTTTTTTATCCGGCAAGCTGCAGAAACACCAACTAGGGACTTTCCAGCACCACAAGGTAGAACTATTATACCAGACCTTGCTCTGCCTGGGGTGGTAGACAATAAATTGGACTCAGAAATCATTTATGTTTCAGTGTGCAATTTACCCATAGCATACATTAGTGTTACTCAAGTCATTAAGAAAGGTTGACACTTAACTATGCTATAGATAAGTTACTGTAATCTTTATCTTTAACATTATTTTTTTGAAGTGTAATTTATGATACCAGAACATCAAATACCCTTACTATTAAAAGAGAGAAAATAAACGCTAACCCATTCCTAATGGCTTCCAAGTGAAAAAATCATTGAGCAAATGTTGCACTCTTCTAAAACTTGTTCTGAAGTCTGTATATTTTCTTCGAAATCTTCCTTAACACCACACTGGTTTTAAAATGAAGTTAAAAATTAGTCTTGAAAATATGCAAAACTAGAGTGCTATGTTTTAGATCTCAGCACAGATAATCCAAGTAAATCTTGTCAAATTTAAAATAATAGTTAATGGCCACTCTTAAATTTAGCATATGAAAAGTGAACAGCTGGTGACATGTGTCTTTGCAAATGTTTTCAACCTTACCATTTCCAAACATTTTACTAAGACTCTTCTCTTGATATGGCCTTGGTTGTGCTTGAGGCTTTAGTTCCATGTCAAGGTCTGGGTTCACCTGCAGCATTGAAAGAGTTATATAGCATGAGCCACACAAAAGTTTAAACTCCATGATGATAAATTTACAAGATTTTAACACGTCAGTAAATATATTGATTATAATCCTCAATGCTTTTGAGCAGCATGGCTAGCACACATGTATAAAGCATCACTCACTGTATCATTTCTGAAGTCATACTCCTCCAACATGGGATAATTTAATGCATTTGGCAAGCACCGTTGCTTTACATTTTCGACCTGTACAAAAATCAGAGAAAACTTTAATAAAACAGTTTGATGCAAAGCAAATCTAGTTACTCTATTCTGACTTATGATAGCAATCTAGTCTATTCATGGAAATAGCTGTCGTATATCTTTCCCCAAACAAAAATTAAATTTTCTTAGAAGCTTCATGTAGTGAAACTAATGAAATGTTTTGACACTACTATTAAAGTATTGGAGAATTCTACAATACAAGCCATGCACTACTAACTGCAATAAGAATCAACACTTGTCATGGGCAATTAAAAGCACTCCAAATAATGCCAGAGCTAAATCATAAAGTAAGAATGTAGCATTAAAAAGTACATTTATCTAGTTCTAAATTTAATATATGTATTTATTCATTCTATGTTTTCTTAAATATCCATTTTCTTCTGAAATGTGAATGACCTTAGCAGGCATCGTTCCTCAAGACAAATAACGGATCATTGATACAATTTTGAGGTCTGCCTTGGAAATATAATATAAAATCTAAATAGCATGGATATATAAAACAAGAAACACATTTTTTTTTTTGGAAACACAAGACACATATGATTCAACATGAACTATGAAATATAGGAAATTTTAAAAATTATAACATGCAAATTAATCTAAACAAAACATAAAATAAAATTCTTAAATCACAAGAGATTGATTCATTAAACATATAAAAATGCTTAAGTTTATCTAAATGTTATAGTATTCCAATTCGTATTGATACAGAAGTTTAAAAAAAAAAGTAAAAACTATAAAATGCAGCTAGAGAAAGTGTCCTTGCAGTGTCTGATAAACACATATCTGACATCAGTCCAACAAAAAAGGGTACTATTAAGAGGTTTTGTACTTCTAAGAATAAAAGAAAAAACAGACAGATTGAGAGCAAGAGTGTTAAGAAAAATCCTGCAACCTTTTCCAAAATCTCCACCTATATTACCTGAGAAGGATCAACTTCAAATGAATGTGTTTCTTTCTCTTCTGCAACCGCTGCCACTTCTGCTTCATTTAGCAATTCATCATGAGTGCCTTCAATTTCACCTGCTGCTTTGCTGATTGTAAATCCATCTCCATTTACATTCTAATAAAAAAAAACAGAAATTTGGGAAAGGTTAGCAATTCGAATGCACATAGCAAGAACACAATAATATTGGTAATGTCAGAAAAAGCAATTCACAACCAAATTATAATTTTTAGAAAAATCTACAAAAAGGAGAAAAGACTTAGAATGTCTGAAGTATGCACCAGCATTATAGTAAAAAAGGAGGTCAATCCAATTTTGCCCCACTGATATTCACAGACATGAAAATACTGAATGTAGTTACAGGTAGGGCAACAAATCAGCCAAGAATATGGGGATATATAAGGATTATGCATTGGGAACATAGATATTTATGTACTCATCACCAAGTCCCATGTAAGGAACAATCCAATTGTATTTATCTGGACATTAAACAACAAGGTCATTCAAAGCCACCCCAAACAAGCTCTAGCACCACACAGACAAAAAAAATGATCACAAACCTCGGAAATAATCCTTGCTCGAGATATAGCATCGTCCCTGAGCAATGTCTTCAATACCTGCCAAATATGGTACGATGGACCACATGAGATCTTACCACTTACCAGAGGAACTCAAGAATATGGCAGAAAAAATGAACGCATCATTTTTATACCTCTGGAAATGGAGATTCAACAAAGTAGCGATTCTTCTTGAGCACAAGTTTCACCTTGCCATAATTTGCAGTAGAATCATGTATAAATTTAATCATTTCTTTGGGAAGCTTGGTTTTGGATAGCTTGTTCAAAACACTTATAACTGTTTCAGTTTCCAGACCAACCGAAACAGCAGCATACAGTGAGTGTGGAGTAAGGTTGTACTCGTGCATAGACTCTGGCCTATTATTGATTAAAAAAACCCACATATCAAACACGTATGTACTGCTGTTCTATCAACTGAATATGACATTAAACTTGAAACTCTCGTTCTTGTACTAATTTTTTTTACCTGCAAACAGGCTCAGCGATGGCGATGAGAAAATCATAAGCTTGCTTGTACAAAGGCGAGAAAGTCTCGAGAAATATGCGGCCATTGCCACAAGCCCACAGAGGGCGATTGGTGTGATCCTGTTTCAGCTCTAATTTGCTAAAATCCTTGGTTTTCCCTTCTGTTTCGGGCGCAAACCTCAATTCATTATCACATAACAATCCAAAAAAAACAACGCTCAAGCACTAACCCTACGGATTGGTAACTCTTTTAAACATTAAAACGAAAAAGAAATTAAATCTTTTTGTAAGTAAGCATTACCGTCGTCGTCGTATGCATCATCGCTGCCATATACATCGTCATCTTCCGCAAATCCTTTTCGAGGATCTTCCTGCTGCAAAGGGGGTTAGAAACACGAAATTTAACAGAAAGAGAGAAAAAAATATCAAATATGAACTAACGTATTTTGAAAAGGCCTTGAACTTTTTGAACGGAGGTCTTCCTCCCTTTTCACCTGTGAATTTCAAATTAGAACAGATTATTATTGCATATATTTGATCTCAGAGATGGACTAGAAAATTTGGACGAATGGCGAAGTACCGTATCCCATGATTCCGATGGATTGCGTTAGGGTATGAAATTATTGTTTAGTTCTTGTTTGTTAAAAGGTTTTCTTTCTCTGTGAAACGCTGCGATAATCGAGAACGTTAATGAAAGAGGACTGAATCTGTTTATTTAACATCCATTGCTTCGTTACCGCTAATAAAAACAGCGATGGAGAAGGCGGTGCAGGTCTCGGGTATTTCTTTCTGCACCCCCAACACATTTATCCCTATACCCATTATTTTTGAAAAATACTATTTTACCCCTTTTAAAAATGACTTCCTAATTATTTTTTCAAAAATTTTCTGCAACACATTTCATGAATTCTGGAATTACCATTCTGGAAATAAAAAAAATATACGTTCTACAAAAAATATTTAAGAATGATTTTATTTTCTGAATTTTTTATTCTATAAACATTTTTCTACTTAAGCATCCCTATTCCAAAATAACTGAAGGTATTTTGGATATCTCGAAGAAGACTTTTTCTTCCTGCACCCCTACATTTTCTAAATCCTGAAACTGGCATTACTATTTTATTTGAAAAAGAACACCGTGGTTATTGGAAATAGGGATCTGGGAGTGTTCTACGGATTCATCAATCCATAACTGAATTTTTTTTTCCGGATGAGGGAGTGTTCTAGAAGCAATTTTTACATAAATTATTGATTTTTGGATTGCTGAATCTGGAAGCCTAATTCTGTTACGGATTCATGGATCTGAATTTTTTTTTTTTAAATTACGGATTTCTGAATCCAGAATGCATATTTTTGTTACGGATTGGTGGATCCGAAATACTTTTTTAATGTGAAATGCATATTTTGAATTACGAATTGGTGGATCTGAAATTTTACTGGAAATGTCAATCCAAAATTTTTTCGAATTCCATAATCCATAATGCAAAAAAAAAAAAAAACAGTTTAGTGGTTTTTAAAAAATAATTGAGACAATTTGGTCTTTGCATAACATTATGGGGATGCAGGAAGAAACTGCCCTCAAAGAATGGGTGCAGGAAGAAATACCCGGAGGTCTTGGCTCCCCCAACAGTTTGGGCCGGTCCAAAACTTCATTTGGTTATGTGTGAAAATTTTATTAAGCTACATCAATCACTGTTTGAACAAAATTAATGATCTCATCTTAACCACATCACTTTTTTAAATCACATTAAAAATATTACGATAAAATTTGAGGCAAGGGAAATAATAAAATTATTAACATATTGCATTTTACATAACTTATATATTATATTTAGAATTAGAGTAAAAATGTTACAAATTTTGCATACCAGGACATGACTTGGTTTTTTATAAATGTAGGGTAATTGTTTTTAATATTACTTAAATGAACATATTTTAAAAGATTTATAATATTGGACAAATCGTGGTTTGAAGTAGGATTTCAAATAGAAGAACTCGTGGATCTAGTCATACCTTCCAAATTTATTTTTTTATCTTTTTTTCTTAATTGAAATCGTAGATAAAAATATTTTTTTCAATCAGTGTGATTTTTATATATATTTTTTTTTTAAGAAATCGTTCATTGAAGTAACATTTGTGTGATTGATTTTATTTAATTTTGGCTTTGTAATATTTTAAAATGAATTTTGAATTTTTTTAACAAAAATTGAATATTAAATTTTGGTTTTGATTTTTCTGAATTAACTTATTGCATTTTTATTTATTTACAAATATTTGTTATGAAAAATTATGAATTTGTTTATGCTTTATAATTACGAATATACATTGACATAGTTCATTTCTAACTCTGAAAAACGTCATAAACAATTATATGACAATCGACTGCTACTCGTATTCATAACAAAAATGCATCAAGAAATTCTAAATAAGTAAAAAACATGTCTTTAATATCAAAACAAAGGTCACATTAAGAAAAAAAATATCCTTACAGACAATACAAAATATTTATTTATTTACATATTCCATGTAAGTGGTATTTTTTATTTAAATTATTTGAAAATATAAAATATTTATTTATTTATATAAGAAATGACACAACCAAGATTCAAAAGAACGTGGTTGGAAGAGGTTTGTTTTCCATCATGAGGAAAAGTGTGTTTGTAACTCAAAATACCATAACTCTGATAACCAAAAATTTTCTAAATAAATATGCTCGTTATTTCTTTCCAAATCTTCTTACGTTTTGTTTATAATTCGAACCAAACACTCTTTCGAGCATTGTCTTTAAACATTTTTTTCTTATCTGGATTAAATATTCTATTAATTTTAACAATGTAAACATATTTTAATTTGACTATTGTATAAAAAATCATTTTATCAATTTTTGCGTCCTTGTTAAACTATTATTAAAATTTGAGTTTTTGTTCAACTATTATTTAACCAATGTGTGTTTTAACACAAGTGCCTTTATATTGATACCTTTATTCAATATGTTAGGCACTAGATAACTTTAACTATGCAAATCCCTTTTTTAGTAATAAAAGTGTCAAATTGATGAATCAAATTCAATGAGTTTGTTCTTTCTGTTAAATCAACCCAGGATGCGTGAGTCAATATCCATGAACTTGAGAAAATCTTACAAGTTGAATTGCAACCTCTTGTGAAAACTATCAAAAGTGATGTATAATTAGAAAATTTGTGTAATTTTTTAGGTTTAACAAAAATAAAGTATACTCAAATTTATGATAACGAAAGATACAAACACCTAACATCAACGAATTTTTGTTCCTCACTTTTGTGTTTATCTTATTCAAAATTCTTTATGATACCTTTATAATTTACTTCTCCTTGTTTTAGCCTGATATACCTGTAATTGAACAAGTTTGTATGGTTTTCCATATTATTGATTGAGTTCTTAGTTTGTGTTAATGGTGATGTCCTATTCAGCAAACACCTTGTTTGGAAACGACAAGGATGAGCACAAAGCACAGCCACCATTGCAGATTACTTGCAAGGTCATCCCTCATAAAGGGTCACCACTACTGATAAAGGCATCACCATAACTTTCAAGTACATTTTTCTTTATAAATTTTGATATGAATGTTATAGAACAATCTTAACTCTTTTATATTTTTTATGAAACTAGCACAGTAACTTGTGCAACGTGCTTTGCACGGTAAGGAAAAAAAATACAAAAAATAATCTAGCAACAAAGTAAAAGAATGAGGGTGAAATTTAATTTGAAAGAGCAAGAAAGTAAAACATAATCCAATTTTGGTATCTCATTTTTTTTAAATAATAAAAAATGTATTAAATTTAAAAAATATATTTTTGTCATTAGACATTAAATCTGATAGATTAAAATATTTTTTCCACCAAGTTAAAATCGTATATTTTTTAATTTAAAGAACTATTTATTTTTTCTTAAAACATAACAAGAACAGAAACATGTACACTTTAACTTAAAAATTTGTAATTCCTAATAATTGATTAATATATACTATATATTATACAATATTACTTATTTATATTAGACTACTAATAAAAAAGTCAGATGATATTAATAACCTACTAAAGCTAAAGATAAAGATAATAAAATTTCCATGACATAAATTTCAAAACACATTTATAACACACAAAATTATAAACAATTTTTACATGAGGAGAGCATTTACATTTATCTCAACTGAGAAAATAAATTTTATTAATCTTTATATTATTTAAAAAAATTGACTCTAAAAGTAATTCAATTTTGTGAGACTTAAAGTGAGATTTCCATTTATATATTTCAATTTGACTAAGTCTTAAGTATGAACTAACAATTCTCTTACTAAGAATTGAACATTTTAAGTCCAATTAGACTTCATATATATATATATAATAAATAAATAAATAATGGGTATGTTGAAAAGATTGACTTGAAATGTAGTATTTACATTCATTTATGATATAATTATGTGTGCCTACATCATTAATTGATATAATATCTAAAAGATCTAGAACACTATATATAAACAATTATCTTATTGGGAATTGAACCATTTGATTGATAATTTTTTTTTTCCATTTGAACAATAGTTGTTGAAAAAGAAATTTGATCAAATAATATCACAAAATTTATAATAAATATATTTACCATCTATAAAGTTTTTTCATGTGAATATTAGTGATTTCAAATAAAATTTGGTATTTGAGAGAATTAAATCTGAATATTTGATCATTAATTAATGTTGTGCTGTTCCCTTATGCTACATGTTTGTTATGAGTTATTTTTTATTTGTGAACAAATTATCAATTTTATTCTATATTTAGTTAATATTGTTAGTGTTGTAAATATTGTTGTTTAAGTGAATTATATTTCATGTTTAATGAGACAAGTTTTAATACATGAGTCAAGTTTTAATATTGAAAAAAAAACTTTAAATGTTTTTAAATGTTAAGATGAACACATATATTTGAGTAATCATTTCAAAAAATGTATAAGAGTTTGAAATCTTACAACAATTATAAATATTATAATATATAACTAAGAGGTAAAGTTTATATTAAAAATATTTGTTGTGAGGTTAAGTTGTACTTCAAATTTATTTTATAACATGTCACCTCAGATAAATGTCGGGTTAAGTGGGCATGCACATGGGTCTGCATTGGACTGAATTGGATCGAAGTCATGTTAAGTTGAGTTGGTCTCACTCCGCGTGAGCTCTATTTAGGTTGAATTGGGTTCACGTTGACTTGAGTAGGTCGAGGTTCACATTGGTCTAAGTTAATCCTAGTCTAGGTTGGAAAAGGTTGGGTTGGACCGAGTTAGACTTAAGTTGGGTCCAAATAGGTTAGGTTAATCAGGTGTAACTTAAACTCCATTGAGTCGAATCCAGGTCAATCTATGACTGAGTCAAGTCAAACCTAAGTCAATTTGAGTTGTGTCAAACTAGATTCATGTTAAGCTTAATCGGACCTACCCTATGTTAGGATGGATCATGTATCCAACTTAGATAATACTTTGTTAGATTAATTTGAGATGGATTGGAACTAAACATAAACAAAATGTAATAAGACTAGACACATGTTATACTAGATCTGGAACGAAATTAAATTAGGTGAATTCAAATATAATTTGAAAAAACTATACAAACTCAATTTAATATAATTCAAATTAAATTGGAAATTTTTAATTTAATTTCATCAATTTAAAGTGGATTTGAATTTTAAATTTAATGTATTTTATTATATATGAATTGAATGCATATGAATTCCCATCCATGTTCACTCACCTCTGATTCAGTAAAAATAACGTCAAGTGATCACTAAGCAAGATACCCACCCATCAACATTTATAACTGTGATTTTACGAGTATTCTATATTATTGAAAAACAGTAATTCGTACAGTATTCTTACATAACTTGTATCACACCTTAGAATGTGATGTTCCCATATCAAAATCATGAATGATATTTTTTTATTCCTTAGTCTAAATGTCTCATAGATATTTTATCTAGTTCATCAATTGTTTGGGTAGTGATTTAATGTGCTTTTTAGTCCTTGAATTTTTTGAGCGTTTATTTTTTTTTTAATTTAACTAAATGGGCATTAAAATATATTATATCAAAGAAGAAAACTACGTGAATTAGTACAAAATGAAAAAAAAAATGCAGGAATTATATAAGTGCATCAAAGTATTTATAGATAAATACGAAAAATTAATTTGATGACTTTTCTTAATTAAATAATATTATTTATTATGGAACCTTCTTTTTCATTTTAGACGGAAAAAGAAAAAAATAATTTGCTTATGATTTTGTGTTGTACCTCAGAGTTTAACATGATACCTTTATAGATCAAATTGATTTCTACTTAGGTTGATATTTGTTTTGACAGTTTTGCAAATTTGTTTCCACATCTTTTTTTTTTCTTTTTTAAATTCAGTCACTATATTGCATATATTATTCTCATTTAAATGTAACTAATTAATATAAACACCAATATACTATACAATTCGCATTAATCAATTATTACAATCCTCAACCCTAGGTCAAAATGGGTTAAATTACATATTAATCAATTATTAAAATTATAAAATTCTGCAAAATGGGTTAAATTACATTTTGACGTATGATATTTATCTTGACAATTTTTTTTAATATATATAATACGTGTGTGTGATAAATCTGTATTAACATTTGATAAGAATTATTGCTAATTTTTTTTAAAGAATCCATTAACAGTGTAAAAGTTTTTAAATATAATTTTTTATTGCAGGTTTAGTCTAATCCGCTGGATACAAAATAAAGTATATTGTCATAACAGGACTACTACTAACTCATTAATTTTGCTCAAAGTATACAAATATTTTGTGCTAACAGTACCAAAACATTAAACTCAAATAAAATGTTGAATATGGGAGATAAAAAAAAAAAGTTAGGATGAAAGAAGTTGATATATATGAAAAAAAACTGAAAGACACAAATATAAATTATTTCATTTTCTTTAATGATATTAATTTAAAAGTATTTTTAATTATTTTATTTTATTGTTATATTATTAAGGTCTAATAAAAGGTTCCTTTAAGTTAAGAGGATTATTATTTTTAAATGCAGTTTGTTTTAAATGTAATTGGTAAAATTAAATGATATTAATTAACATAAAACGTTAGTTTCGTGTATAATTAGAGCTCAGAGAGATCTCATGCCAACACGAAAATTAAAATGATTGGACAACTTTTTGTACTATTATTAATTATAAATTAAATTTAAAGCACATAAAATGTAAACTAATTATATCAACGCATATCTTCTTGAATAATATTATCCTTAAAAAATGCAAATTAATCATTGAAGAATAGTTATCCTTTATCTGGCTATAGTGTATCCAATAATTATACGCATTGATTTAGATATTTAGTTAGCTAAGTTTGTAAATATTATTTGTTTAAGAGGGATTTAATATTAGTTATTTCCAAAATATAATTAACTACTAATTTTTTTTAATAATCTCTAAACATATTCAATCACAATACGTAGCATCACGTTTGATGGATTAATTCATAATCCGTGTGAAGATTAAATTAATGGTATTTATTAAGTTTGCATTATCAGGAATAGAAACATAGAATATCGGGTGAATGATCCTCATTTTCCATGATGGAGCCACATATTCTTTATTTATTTCATCTTTATCGATAAAGAAGCAAGGGTCATAAAATGAAAGAAAACGAAGTTTAGGCGTTTGATTAATTGAAAGAAGAGGAAGTGAACGGTTGAGATGCGAGGGAGAATGACGAAAGCTAACGAAGGGGTAAGTGGGGGGAATTTTCAATTTTTCCGTGCAATTCTTTTCTCGTACACGTAAACCTGCTCTGCACTCGCGCACACACACCAACACATCATCGTGTCAAATACCAACGAAAGCAATCACTCGCGCAGTTTCTTCTTCTTCTTCTTCTTCCTTCTCGTCTTCTGTTGCTGAATTTCGATTTCTTAATTCTCAATCTCAAGGTTCCATTCTCCACCGCCACTCCTATCTTTCTGCTGATTTCGGACTCATTACTTGCTCATGTCCCCTCCTCTTCCTTGCTTTTCAGCTCAGCTGTTAGATACTGTGTCGTTTTTGTTTTTTATTTGCTGTACCTAATTTATCATGTTTTCCCCTTCGTTTGTGTCCTGTTCATGCTTGATGACTGCTTCAAAATGAATTCGTTGAACTTTCGCCTGAGATTTATCTATTTATCTGTTACGCTTTCTATCAATCTCTGTTTTCAACTTTCAAATTAATCGCGGCCTGCTCTGATCTTAGTGTTTACTTTCTATTTAAAAATTTAGTAATAGGTTTTGATGAATTGGATTGCGTTTCGGAGAGTTAGGTATTATTACTCTTTTCGGTGAGGTAGAGTGATTTCCACGCACGATCGTGAATTTGCGATAACTGAATGGGTTACCGACTCTCGTGATTGCGTGCGTCCGTGCGTGGTTAGAGTGAAATCGCGTTCTCATGATAATTAACTTTGTGAAGGGATTGTGCATGCATATGGTGATGAAGGTGAATTATCCACCCGGTGTGCGTGTGTGTTTGGGGGGGTTAAATTTACAATCATGGTCTTTATATTAATTAATTAATTATCTGAAAGGGGTTTGCATGTATATGCTGATGAAGGTGAAATGATGCACTCAGTAGCTATAATTACTTTTGGATGCTGGAGATAAGGCGTTATGGGCGGTTGCTGTTGCTGTTGTTCTTCTAAGGAGACTGTGTTGAGCGCTCCACCTGCCTACTATTATGTCAGTATACTTTTCATGATTGAGTTCTGTGCTTTTACTTTATTTTATTTTTAGCTTTTGCCTAACTTTGCTTTTCTGAGAAGGGTTTGATTTATTGTTGCCGAACATGCATCGATTTCACTGTTTTGCGGTTAGAAAAGTTTCCAATAATTAATATTCAGTGCTTTCTTTCTCTTCAACAAAACCAAAAAGGAGGGAAACATAGATTGTGTGATCGACAGATTTGGCACGGAAGATGCTTGTAAGTTGGTTTGCCACCTACTGAGGGAAGGTTTAAGAGTGTTCTCAATGAAGTCTGTTCGTGTGAGAAAGGAAACTGATAATAAGTGAAGTTGATTAACATACAGTCTTCCATTTATTAGAAAGAAACATATAATTGATCCTCCAGTGATAGCTGAATGTCATCAGTTTCGTCTTTTGAGGAACTAACTAATATGATGTCACTTTGAGGACTAATTTAGTGTCCTAATAACATTGATAGACTAGTATGTTGTGATCATAAAGGAAGGATGAACCATTCGACCTATTAATGCAACGCCTCACTCTTAGAGGACCAAAATGAAAATTCTTCTCTTGATAAAAAAATCAGATCATATAAGGTGGAGCTTTTTCATGTTTTGTTCAATGAGATTTTGAAGTCTGTTTCAAGTAACTGAGTTTATGATTGTTTTCCGTTGTTTATTGTCTATGGCTGTGATACCAAAATGTTATAACATTGCTTCATTTTCTGCATTCTCTTCTCAGCAGTATCCAAGAGCATCAGAGGAGCATGTTCCTCTATCATCTCACCAGGGTGCCGCTTCTGCTTTCTCTGGGCGACTCTTGGTTGATACTAATCTAGATACTTCATCTCCTGATACTTATAGACCTCCTCCTGCTCCTATCCCTTTCAATGTTACTTTTGGTACCACTCAAACTCCACCTGTAACTCAAGAAATTCGTAGTGACAAGAATAATGCATCGTTTCATTCCACAAATTCTAGTACAATTCAAGAACAAGTATCTGGAGACAATCATGGGACCCCAGTTAAGATGGAAGAGCTGAAGGAATCAGAATGCAAAGTTCAGACTGATCTAGAGCTAGATTCTGCTAAGGATTCTGAAATTGAACTTGCAAAGTCAGGAAAACCTGTAGTTTTAGTAGAAGAGGAGGATACATGCCCAATTTGTTTAGAAGGTGATGTTTTCTTAGCTCCTTTTTTTTAAAAAAATTCTAGCTGATAGTATTAATTATAATTAGGCCATTTATTATGTGACAGTTATTCTGTTTTGGGTTAAAATTGAATACTGATGATGGATGTATATTCTTTTATCCTAGCAGAATATGATGCAGAGAATCCAAAACTTGCAACACAGTGTGATCATCATTTTCACCTTGCATGTATTCTGGAATGGATGGAAAGAAGTGAAACTTGCCCTGTGTGCGATCAGGTTTCTCCCAATAATTCCCAACTTCTCATCTATCTTTTGATCTTTTTGAATATGCCCTTGTGAATATTTTTTGATCTTTTTGAACAATTCCGTATTTTTCTAATGCAGGATTTGGTTTTCAACCCTCCCATTGAATAATACATGTCAACTTAGGAGTTCAAATATAGTGTGTAGTGTTTGAGGAGCGAGATTACAAAGTCATGGCTTAAATATGGTAGCAACCCGAGTTGATGGTGGCTGTATTTGGATTGTTTCGTTTTCTTTGTTTTCTGGGCTTATTCCATTTTTTACTCACTGTCCCCTGCGTTGCAGCACACAGGAAATTAAAGGAAATATTCTCTCTTTTATAGTTTTATCAATTAGGATGTTTCAAAGTGATATCTGGATATTACATCCGAAAACAGCGACCAATATGATTTCTCTTGGTGTGGATTGTAAGACTTTTGTTACATTGTCAAAGAATGGTAGGATGATCTCTCTCTTTCGTCTTTTATAAGTTGGGAATAGGAGTAATTTTTGTTTGAGGTATTACTTTACATTGTATATTTAAGGCTTAAATAAGTTCTAGGTCATTTTGGATTTTTGTTTTGAATATTCAATTAAGTTTACTTCAAATTGGGCACTTAATAAATTAATATTTTTGTTTAAGTTTCATACATTTGCTCGAGCCATTTCTACTCTCCACGTCTTTGTTAAGTTATCCCATGTATCAGTGTTGAATAATTTTATTACCCGCATTAACATGAATAATTTTATGATAAAGATATTCAGGGATATATTTTAATAATTTAAAAATAAAATAATGATAAGGCTTAAATAAGTTTCAAGTGTTTAATAAATATGAGTTTTTTAATTGAGTATCGAATAAAATATTTCACACTTTTGTAAGTATCTAATAATTTTTGTAGAAGGTCTATGTGATGATCACGTTGTTACATTTATGAAAAGATAGATGATAAGAGCTTAGAACAAAGATAAAAACTTAGTTTGAAAGGACAAAAAACGAATTAAGTTCTTATGATTGAGTTCACAATGTATGAGATATAAACATCTTTTACAACTTAAACATGATGGTTATACTAGTGTATAGGATTAGATATATCCTTGATTGACTTCAATACTAAAAAAAGTGAGTGTAATCCCTAATAATGCAACACTTTATAATTTGCCTTTATATCTTGTTTTTATTTATTCTATCAATGAAGTGTTTTATTTATTATGTGTTGATAAAGCTCATAAAATAGTTTATTTAATGTTTTTTTTTAAACTATCCTTTATGTATTGTTCTTATTAGTAACGACAATAATACACTAATAATAATAATGCATTAAGATTAAAATGCGAGTGGGCAGATGAAGACTGATTCTTACAAAAGAAATATGATTCTTATATAAGAAATTTGTTTTTTAATACCATTAAACATTGTATGAAATAAGGTGATTATAAAGTTGGTAATTGGACATAAAAACAAATTGTTGAAAGGGATGTGAGTGATCTAAATAATATTTGTCCCTCCTTCATAAGATGAGTGTGGGTCCTCTTGATAGAATGAGACAATTATGCATGACTTTGCTAAATGAATCAATATAAGATATTTACTTCATTTGTTTTAATTTTTTCCTAATATTAAAAAACAAATGATTGGGCTATACAAGGATGACATGATATATGCTTTTTGCTCAATTATGGCATTTGGGCAAAGGGATTAAGTTACACATAGACACGTATCATCAAAATGTTATGTTGAATTATAATATATTCTCAATATTGGGTAATAGCAATGCTTGCAAGTGCAAATGGAAGATTGTTGATTTATGCATTAGATATTTTGAGGTTCATTGTAATTAAAACCTCTAGGATTAGACACTTAAAGCAAGATACCATTTATAAGCAAGATAGAGTAATAAAAAAAGCTTGTTATTTCTCTGAGCTTGATACTTGAAAGTAAAGGTCATAAAATGAGTAGTTTTTGTGCACTTAAAAAACTCTAACAAACAAGTATTAAGAAGATTTACAGAAAATTATATTCTTAAGATAGAAAGTCTTAATATTGATAAAAATGCTTGTATCTAAGAATAACTATTGGAATATTTGGATTGCAATCCAAACTTTGAAATAAACATCAAAAGTTTCTCATCGAATATTTAAATTTTCATCAACTTTTCTTTGAATAGGTGATTTTCAAAAACACATTTTGGAAAAATAAATTAAAGGATCATTAAAACTATTTTGACGAAGAGTTTTGTCTATTGAGCTACTTGAGGAGGTCTTTTTCGTGGAAGTATGTGAAAATTTATTGGTGTTTTATCTGCGTTTCTGGAAGTTCAGACTGGTGTGGTTGCTGAGTTTTATGAAGTTATACATGCTATAGAGGAAGCTCAAAAGATGGAGCTTACTAATGTTTGACTTAAATATGATTATGCTTTGGTTTGTGTTGCGTTTACTGATAGGACTAATGTTTCATGGATGCTTCCTAATCAATTGAATACTTGTTTTAATTACTGTAAAAAAAATCAGGTTTAGAGTTACTCTTATTTTTTCGTGAAATAAGTTGACTAATCTAGGATTTATTCATAAAAAATAATTTCATTGGTATAATAGGTTTTTATCTAGTTTATTTTTAAAATTCTTTACGAATAAGTATAGTATACTGATGTATCGTTTTTTTAAACATATTAGTTTTGATCTAGTCCCTACATATTTTTCATGTGATGGCAGATGATTGTTGCTACTTGAGGTGTCAACCTGTCAAATTGTATAATGATACCTAAGATTAAAGCTTTTATATAAAAAAAAAAAGCTCTAGATATACAAACCATTTTTTCCATTTTTAGATATTGTTTCTTGTTTCACTCATCTAATCTAAATATTATTTGAAATAAGTCAAGTAATGTTTCTTACATTTATAACCCATATAATTAAATAAGTAAATATTCATATAAGTAGAAAAAATTCATATATCCGTGAAATTGATAGTTATAATGAAAGCATAATAAAATAACAACTAAGCACTTTCGATATAACTAAATATTTTTACATTTTTAGTACTTCAACATTTTTTTTATTAGAAAAGATAACACCCAATTAGTTAAAATGTCTGTCATATACATCAAAAATCAAAATATGTCAAATTTTTATTATTGAGCTCTTTAAATATATTATCTCCTACTACTTTATTGAATTTTTTTAAAATCTTTTTTCACTTAATTTGCATCTATAATTGATAATAAACTATACTACTAAAGTTTAAAAAATATAAAAGATGATAAATTACTCCTGACCCCTTTGATAAATAAAAAAATCACATATCTTACACTAGTTAATTGTAATAGTTTGATTTAGATATTCAATAAAAAAAAATACAAACTATCATTCACATTATTTACCTCTAAATTGTGGTCGTACTTAATATAGTTAAATAGATAATCAAGCTTAATAATACATAAGAATTAATAACAATAGTTTGAACATACTAGTCTATTGATTTACAAGTGTCATATTTTATATTTTTATTGAACAAAATACACTACAAGAAAATCATAAAATATAAACTAATTTTTAGTGACAAAAAATAATTAGTTGTTAATGACTAAATTAAAGACCATTTTAGATACTAAAAAAAATTTTGATTTCTAAATTAATTTCTATTATTATTAAATATAAATTGGTATCTAATTAATAACAAAGATTTTTAGTACCAAATTTAGAAACTAAATAATTGGTATTTAAATAATATTCAAACCTATTTTGACAACCCTACCTATTATTGAATAAGAGTGATATTTTAATTTTCAAATATTTAACCTTTTGAATATTCATATAATTCAATATTATATATTAACAAAATACATCAACTATATCTTGGGAAGTTTTCAAATATTAATACTTTTTCTTTCTATGTATTCAATGAATTTTTTTATCTTTAAAAATAATTAAGGTCATATTATTTACCATCATTTTTAATTCTATTATCATTTCAAAGTGATTTATTAATATTTTATACACTAAATTTTAAAATTTAAATCTCTTTTCATTATATCAACTTGAATTTTTTCCAACTTTAAAATTTGATGCAATATAATGCACTATATCAAATTAATAGATGTAGAAACATTGTACTTTGATTCTGTATTTCTATTATTTATTCTCAAGGTATGAAATTATTTATTCTTAATTAATTTCTTTCTATTTATTAAATTAACTTTTTACTATTATTGATGAAAATATTTATTGATCTATAATATATGTAATTTTTTTTTTATAAAATATATATCAATCCAATCAATTTAAATATTTTATCCAATTTAAATATTTAAATTCATAAATATCCATCAAAAATTATTGATTAGATTGTGATTCTAGTGAATTGGCTTATTGATAATAAATATTCACTGTTATAATTTATTAATAATTTTGTTATTGTTGAATAATAATGGTATTTATATTTTAAAAACTATTTAAACAATGTTACATAAATATTCATATTTTAAAGAAATATATATTTAAGAAGAAAGTAAAATTTGATGAAAGAATATATAATTCGATATCAAACTTCCATTAAATAAGTTTTTTTAAAAATTAAAAATAATATGTGATATTTCAATTATTTTTAACATACCAACTTATTATTATGTTATAAACTATATAAATTGAGATTAAAAATTTATTATTAAAATTCAATATTCAACTTAATAAATAATAAGTTTAACTCAATAGATAAATAATGATTCTGACTCAACCTATTAAATAATAAGTCATGTTAAACCTATCAAATAATAAGAGTCAACCTAACCTTAACTGTAAAATAATTGGTCAGAATCAATTTAATCTATTAAATAATGAGTCTCAACCTAATCTTAACAATTAGTTTAACAAACACTCTGTTAACTTATTTAAATATTCTATTCACTATATATTTAAATTTACAAACATGTATTAGAAAAAATCCAAATACAACTTTAATGGGTTGGACTTGGATAACCCTAGTCCAACAAAAATTCACATAACCATATATATATATATATATATATATATATATATATATATATATATATATATATATATTTTTTTTTTTTTTTTTTTTTTTTTTTTTTTTTTTTTTTTTTTTTTTTTTT
>Ga0123342_1003996_pt1 | contig 23056 bp, 10 predicted proteins | sample Turbeawhitnodule_FD_89960 | JGI IMG/M metagenome (GOLD analysis project Ga0123342, IMG submission 89960) | Root nodule microbial communities of legume samples collected from Mexico - Turtle bean Mexico white nodule | ecosystem: Host-associated > Plants > Roots > Nodule | place: Mexico: Nepantla... | reverse complement strand
GCAAGTCAACCAACCAAAACAGTTTTCAACCTTTTCAAAAACACCTAAGAGTAAAACAATCGGTTGTTTCGACAAAACAACAAGTTTTTTTCACTTAGTTTGAAAAACACTTTAAACTTAAAAAGGTTTTAAAACACATTAGCTTTAGATTCAACAAAGAGTGGATTACACATTTAAACTACCCAGATCCTATCCTAAACGCAACAACAGCAACTCCATCCTTGCATCAAACACTTAGATTTGGATTCTTCAAAGCCTTTGATCACTCTTGATCAACAAGATGAAAGTGTTTTTTTTTTTAATTTCTCAAAATAGACAAAAATATTTTATTTTTTTTGGAAATGGATAAATTGCCAACATGGAATATGCTTTTTACATACTGAAATCACCAATCATATTTACTATTTTAAAAAAAAATCGTATATGCGATAGAAATCTATACATTTTCTAATTTTATAATATATAATAATATACAAAATTAAAAAAAATAAAACATATAATTTGTATATTTCATATAGGATTTCTAGTTAAAATCGTATATATGAAATATATGTTTATAATATTTTAATATATATAAGTTTAATTTACTATTTATAACTTTATATATATATATATATAATTAAAGAAAAATATTTTTTTACAAAATATTTTTTAACCAGATAAATTTTATAAAATATTTTTTTATTATATATAATTAAATAATGACTGAATTTTTAGTGAAGAGTTTCAAGTGAACTCGCCAATGTGGATTACGAGTTTCAATTGAACTCGCCAATGTGGAGGATGATATTCCTTTTTCCAATTTTGGCTTTTTCTTCATGGTGCTTTCTTTTACGGTATAGAATCTCCAAGGTTGGTTCACATGGGAATCTTCAAAGCTGAATTCGCGAGGAATCTCTCCATGTCATAAGTGAATTCGGCACTCCATCATGCTTCATTTGAAAATTTGGTGCTTTGGCAGAGATTCTCGAAAATATTTCTTATTCACTCGTGAAAGTATGACATTGTTAATTTGTTGCTTCAATGTGTTAAATTGCATTTAAATGCATATAAATTGGTGTGTTACTTAACAAAAGCATACCACCATTTCCTTCAGTGTTGCCTCCTTCTTGTGATTTGGAGATCAAGTTTAGCATGTCCCTTATACTACTGTCTAAGCGTCCATATCATCAAGTAAGTCTTAAATTTATTTTTTCAACTTAGAAGTCCCAGTATTTAAGAAATTTAGAACTTTCATATTTTTTATTCTTTCAGATGTCAATGGCAGCCAATGCACGACTACCATCTGATATGTCCCTTTTGTGGCTGCAGCATAAACACGTGACGAAAGCTTTATGGAAGGGGAATGAAATACTGAGAAGGCCTAAACGAAATTCCATCTGGGTTCTCAAACATTCTGAAAGACTTCATCGAGTCCAAAATTTAGTTGAACATGATGGCTTCAAACATATATTAACTTTGAACAACATAGACATAAATCATCATATACTTACGACTTTAGTCGAAAGGTGGAGAATCGAAAGCACATCTTTCATTTGCCACTCGGAGAGACGATAATCATTTTAAAAGATATCGTAGTTTAAATGATATGATTCCAAATAAAACTAACAGTGAATTGGGAATTTAGGGTTATGGAATGGAATCAATTAAAAATAGTAACAATGAAAACCTGAATTGAGGAAGATGCCACAAACAAAGTTTGATAATTCTAAGGATGATCGCCACAAGAATTGGTGGATTCTTTATAAGATCGCAAGATGTAGGGGAAAACCCTAGCAGAGAAATATTATCTCTTAAAATTGCCAAAATATTCATCCCTCATTCTGATTTCCAAAAGTGTATAAGTACAAATTTAGTTATAGGTTTTGTCTCGTTTGTAAGTAAATAAAATAAAAATACAATCCCTATATTTCAAGAAGATCATTTGTCCCAGTGGTTAAATAGATGCTTTGTAACTGGTCTTGGATTCAAATCCTAACTCCAAGCAAAATAATAATATTATTTTATTCAAATACTCTAAGCATGTTTAGTCTTTTAAATTGTGGGTCATTCAACAATTGGGCCTCCAAAAGATTAGCCGCCCTTGGGCTTGGATGTCCATATCATTCCCTCCCTCTTGAGAAAGACCTTGGATGTCTGAATCATTCCCTCCCTCTTGAGAAAGACCTTGGATGTATGCATCATTCCATTCCTCTTGAGAAGGACTTGAAGTTAAGTCCAAAGCTTCATCATCTGTAATAAAAGGAGACAAATTGTACTTACTTGGAAGATCAATCTTGTAGGCATTTTCATTAATCTTTTCTAACACTTGAAAAGGTTCATCCGCTCTAGGTTGGAGCTTGGATTTTCTTTGTTTAGGGAACCTTTCTTTCCTCATGTGTACCTAGACCCTATCTCCAGGATCAAAGATTACTTTCTTTCTTCCTTTGTTAGCTTGTTTAGAATAACCTTCAACTTTTTTTTTCAATTTATGCTTTAACCTTTTTATGTAGTTTTCTCACATAGTCAACCTTAGTCTGTACATTTTTATGCTTTAAAACATAAATGTTAGGCATACAGTCTAATGGAGTTAAAAGATTTAAAACATACACAATTTCAAACGGAGACCAATTTGTTGTGCTATTGATCCTGCCGGTTGACCTAGCGCAAGAGTGATGCCTCGTCACGATCTTCCTCACCAGCTTTGACACCACGTGCCCTTCAAGTCCACCCCACAGATAGTCTCTCTGAGAACCTGAAAACACAAGATGGCGCCTCTGCGGCCGGTGGCGCTCCGACGCTCAAGTCAGTAACAAGAATACCCAAAAACTGAGAGAAAACTATGCTCTGTAGAGCAGTACTAAAGTGCACTCAACCCAAAACAATGAGCCGTAATGAACTTACCTCTGCAAATTCTGTTAAGTTTACCTTTATACCTAGGTTTTTTCTCTCTCCAGGCAGTTACGCTTTGGACGCGTGGCTCGCATCCAACCCTGCACGTGTCATCATCTGGGCGGGGGTAACTTGAGCGTCACTTCTATGTAGCATCCAACCCTACACGTGTCATCATCGAGGTTGGAGTAACAGGTAGCATCCAACCCTACACGTGTCGTCATCTGGGTTGGGGTAACTTGAGCGTCTTTTCTGTGTAGTAACTAGTCGCGCGGCCAAGTCTCCTATTCAAGGAGTAATCTAGCACGTAATACGCTCAGGAACACCACCCGACAAGGCGAGTATCAGATGCAACAAAGTGCACCATCTCTGTGATATCGCTTGTCGCAAGTGCCACCCTCCTTATTGCTACGCCATGCATGTTCTAGCTGAGGAAACCTTGCCACCAACGAATGTCCACTCTGGGAATCCTGTCGCTGATGAGCAAGTTGTTCCCTCCAACCCACTCAACCTTCACGCCCCATGCTGGCGTAACAATCATCTTACTGAACTTACACGCTTGAACTTACTCTTCTGAGCCTCCAACAGCTTTAACTACGTTTACTGGGAGATCCGGCGATGTCAGACCACCTGATCTTCCATTATCTAACACGTCGATAACACACAAACCCGGCGACAACCGACTATGTACACTGCAAAACGCCACTTCCACGAACGGCGACTATGCTCACTTCTGAACCATTCGTCTTTCTCTTGTCCACGTGTTCTGCTGAGCACGCCCCACATAATCACTTGCTAGACACGTCATCACACCCGATGACCTGGTCGGTACAGCTATGAACAACCCTATTGTAAGCAAATTCAATATCAGGTAAATATAATTCTTTGATAGCCTTCACTTTTTCATAATCAACCTGAACTCCTTTGACACTTACCATAAAACCCAAGAATACAATTTGTTCAGTACAAAATGTGCATTTCTCAAGATTAGCATACAACTTTTCTTTTCTAAGAACATTCAAAACAACACACAAATGTTCCACATGTAATTCCAAACTAGTGTTATAAATCAAGATGTCATCAAAATACACAACAACAAATTTGCTCAAAAATTCTCTCAAAACTTGGTTCAATAATCTCATGAAAATGCTTGGGGCATTTGTTAGCCCAAATGGAATCACATGCCACTCATACAATCCATATTTTGTTTTAAAGACAGTTTTCCATTTATCCAATAAATCATCTAACCTGAAAATAAGGTGTTTATACTAGATGGTAATGTTATTTAGTACTCTGCAGTATGTGCACATCCTCCAAGAACCATCCTTTTTAGGAACCAAAATGATTGGAACAACACATGGGCTCATGCTCTCTTGTACCCATCCTTTGCTCATCAGTTCTTCAACTTGAGTTTGGATCTCCTTTGTCTCTTAAGGGTTGCTTCTATAAGTTGGCCTATTAGGCAAAGATGCTCCTGGAAGAAGCTCAATGTGGTGTTCAATTCCCCTTAGAGGTGGAAGTTCTCTAGGAATTTCAGTTGGAAACACATCTTTGATTCCTGCAAAAGAGAATCAACACTAGGAAGAAAAATAATTTGGTTAAAAGTGTTGTTTTTGCAATAATAAAGAGGTTTGCTAGAAAGTAGCAACTTCTTCACTTCCTTCACTTTCAGTAATCCACTCATTTTTTCTCTCATGTGTTTCTCTCTTTTTAGGTGTTTCAGTTATCTCCCCTTTTCTCTTGGACTTTCTTTTCTCTCAATTTGATTTGATCATCACAAACCTCTCTAGGAGATAAGGGTTTGAGAATGATCTTCTTGTTATTCTGCATGAAAAAGATTTTATTGGTGAAACCATCATGAATAACTTTGGTGTCAAACTGCCATGGCCTCCCTAACAAAATGTGTGTTACCTCCATTGGAACCACATCACACAAGACATTGTCATTATATTTTCCTATGGATAGGTTCACCTCCACTTGCTTGCTCGTTGTCATCTCCCCATCTTCACTAAGTGATAAGTGCCTAATTTCAGTAATATTTCATATTAAAATATAGGCACTTATGAGGATTTTTTGCTAATTTACATATAAAATAATCCCTAATTTATGAATTTATACCTTTTTATATTTTTTATGAGTTTTATTTGAATAATAGTATTTTATTCCCAATTTTTTGTTAATTGTAAACTTTTAGGGAGGATTGAAGATTGGAGTAAAAGAGATTGAGCTAAAAAGAGAAAGATGGAAGGTCCTAGAATGGAGAAAGATGCAAAGAAAGATTTGACTTTTTTATGTTTTATCACTTAGCCCATTAGCGCGACACAACAAGCCACCTAACCCTAGAAAACTAGGATAAAAAGGGGGCTAGAGGCTCAATCCTAGGTGCCAGATTGAGAGGAAAACACCATAGAGTGAATTGTAACCCAATTGGGAGAATGGAAGGTGCTAGAAGTATGCGTGGCTAATTCTACCATTTGGGATTGGGAGTAATCTACTCAAACTCTTATGTATTGAGGTGATGTCTTATATATATTCAGTTCTTGATTGATTATTGGTATTGTTGTTTAACTTTTAATTTTTCGTGACAATTTGGGAATCTTAAATCTGACCGGTAGGTATTTTTAGGGTTCGGACCTAAACAACAATACTTAACATATTTGAGTGCTAGGGATAGACTTGAAAGGTTAATTGTCGTTAACGTCTGAGCTTCGTTCTAAGTTGTTCTTATAATTATGCTAGTTAGGGAACATTCTTAAGGATTTTATATGCGAGGAATCGATATAAATGATTTGTATACATGCATCAATTTCAATTAAAGAACTTAATATTGACATGCTAATCAAAATACATAAGAGTGAGAAAGACGAAACATAATCCCTATTTTTCCAACTTGAAGTAGCCAATTCTTTGTCTGTTTTCTTATTGATCAGTGCCAACACAATTAATTCAAATTTAGCGAATATTGTACTCGATAATTCACTGTTCTTTGTGGGGTCAATATCCGTCCTTATGGACAATTATTACTTCTGACAAACACGGTGCACTTGCCGTAAAAAGTCATCACTAAGCCATTGAGGCTTGTATGGCCTTGGGTGGGGTTTTGTCTCCAAATTCAATTTGGTAAGTAGTCTTGAGTTAGCTACATTGGTGCAACTTCATCCATCAACTATGAGTGAACATATTTTCCCTTGAATGGAACATCTAGTATGGAAAATATTTTACCTTTGGGTTTGGTCCAAAGCTTGCATTTTGCTTCTCATAAGCCTCCGAATCATCAAAAAATCACCCTCCAATGCATCCAACTCCACCTTTACCTCTTCCTTCTCTTCTTCACTTGAAGGTTCACTGTCTATTTTTCCATTTGACGACATGAACATATTCTTTTTTGTTGGACATTCTGAAGTATAATGTCCTCTTCCCAAGCATTTAAAACATTTTACCTCACTTGTCTTTCTTTTAGGTGGTGAATTATTATATCTATAAGGTGACTTCCCACCTGAAGATATGACTCAACTTGAGGGAACTCCTTTATCCTTCATAACCTTATCCCTCCAATTTGAATTATTATTATTGTTAAAACTCTTCCTCATGAATCTCTTCCTCTTGAGTTGTTGTTCTACTTGGTTAGGCTTCTGCAACAAATCCTCTGTGTCAACATACTCTTGCAGCTCCATAACATCCCTATCATCCTTCAATCCATTCAAAAACCTACCCATGGTTGCTTCATTTTCTTCATTCTTTCCATCTCTAATCATGGTTACCTCCATCTCTTTAAAGTATTCTTTCACACTTTTATTCCCTTGAGTCATTCTTTGAAGTTTGAGTTACAACTCCCTCTGGTAGCTTGCTGGAATATATCTCTTTCTCATAATCCTTTTCATTTCACTCCAAGAGTCCACCATGGGTTCCTCATATCTAATTCTCTCCCTTTGGTATTTATTCCACCAAGTTAAGGCATAATTTTGTAAATTCAGTTGTTACCAACTTCATCTTTTGCTCCTCATTATACTCATTGCAAGCAAACACGTCTTCTACTTTAATCTCCCATTCCAAGTAAGCTCCGGGATCACTCTTCCCATTGAATGTGGAAATATTTAATTTATCCCATCAAATCTCAAAGTTCTTTGTTCTCCCTCATTCTCTCTTTGTGCCTGCTCCATTTGATCCAACCTCTCATGGAGTCCATCACTTTGTTGTTTCATTAGTCTCTCCAAATATTGTGTTAAGGCTTGCATTTGTATTTGTGAAAGTCCACTATTTGACGTTTCCCCTGCCATGCTCAAGTAAACAGATTAAAAATAACAATAAGTTTAGGCCTCACACCACTTTCTCACGTGTTTCACACAATAAGGCTTTTTTTTAGTGATGACAATGTCTTTTACCACTCGTTCTCTAACTTAATATTCTTACAAAAATCAAATAGAACTAAGAGTAGAATTGGGAATTTAGGGTTATGGAATGGAATCAATTAAAAATAGTAACAATGAAAACCTGGATAGAAGAAGGCGCCACAAACAAAGTTTGATAATCCTAAGGATGATCGCCACAAGAATTGGTGGATTCTTTATAAGATCGCAAGATGCAAGGAAAACCCTAGTAGAGAAATATTCTTTCTTAAAATTGCCAAAATATTCATCCCTCATTCTGATTTCCAAAAGTGTATAAATACAAATTTAGTTATAGGTCTTGTCTCGTTTGTAAGTAAATAAAATGAAAATACAATCACTATATTTCAAGAAGGATCATTTGTCCTAGTGGTTAAATAAATGCTTTGTAACTGGTCTTGGATTCAAATCCTAACCCTAAGAAAAATAATAATATTATTTTATTCTAATACTCCAAGCATGTTTAGTCTTTTTAAATTGTGGGTCATTCAACAATTGGGCGTGTTCACTTGATATCTCTCTGTGAGACATTGTTGGGATTCGTGGCACCAGAAACTGTGGTTCAAGGAAAAACAATCAAGATATTTTGATTGAATAGTTTTTTTCAGGACTGTCACACAATGCAACGAATATTATTATTGCACAACATGCACAAGCGCACATATAGACATTAATTGGAAGTTTAGTGATATCGGACACATCAGACAGTCGAGTTAATTTGATGTATCTATTATTACTGACTGACTTGAATAATGTATCAAACTTTAGTTGGGGTCAACTTTGTTAGTGTGTTTGTATCATGCACTGCATCACGGTATTGATTATAATCAATAGAATATCAAAGGGTGCATGTTGTTATTACAATGATAGGTGTGGGACAGAATGACATACTTTTCATTGAGCATTGACCCATTGAGTACTGTGGACATTGTTGTTGGGGTTGGATTTTCGCTTGCCAAGAGGTTATTATTTATTTTCTTCCTTTCAATATTGTATATTAAAAACCTTCGTATTAGTTATGACATGAAAAACGTTGATCGTAGGTGGATTTGGAATTTCCATCAATCAAACACGAGTTTGATACGGGTGGTTGAAATTTGGAAAATGCTAGATCAACTACAACCAAAACAGGTTATCTTTTCATCCTCTAAAAACTAAATTCTTTTCGAGTAATCCAAAAAATTAATAATGTTATTTCCTGTTGTTGACAGTTTTTGTGGTCTCCATATCAACAACCTAAATTAGTGGTCTAATTACAATTGATGTGGCAGTTGTACCTTTAATTTGTTTTGCAACTGTCGAATTTCATTAAGCAGATCGGGTGATGCGACAATTGGAGTATCAACAACACATTCCACACGATCCATGCAACCTCGATGAAGAGCACAAATAAGACATGTATGGGAGAACAGATAGGTACTAGCCACAGTATCACCAGAGGTGGATAACAATATGGAATGACCGACAAAATCGTTTAATTCAGGGAGTACCATTCCACCCAAACGGCCATTTGTGTGATGAATCAACTTACATGCAATGGTACATCACTCATATCATTCGCTATGTCTCACGTACAGAAACATCTGAAGACGATGTAAGTTCAATTTGTACCCCATTTCAGATTGTTATTGTTTTAAAATTCGTACATTAATTATTTTTTAAAATATGTACATTAATTATATTTTTAAGCAACAATATCACATGTCACCTGATAGTCAACCACACCATTCCGAAATTCACCCTCATCATGTTAGGTCTTGTCATGTTGGCTCTTCTTCAAATGTTGCACAATTTGGACAACAAGTCCAACTTCAATCCACCCCCAATCAACCACCACAAATATTTAGCTTTATGGACAATTACCATAATATGTCTGCCCAATTTCCCTACCAGCAAGTGCTATCAACTTACACCAATTTTCCATTGCAGGGAAATACTTTTTCTCTGGGTCCACCATAGATATTTGGTACTTCAACAATGACATCACCCTCCCACATTTCATCCAATTCCTACCATGCATTGTTATCGACCCACAATGCCTTCAATGAGGTATAAGATTCCATCTAACGACAACGAAGAAGAAAACAATGACGATGATAGTCCACCTTCGCTTAGACGTCCACCAAGACAACAAAGAAGGTCCCCATGTGGGACAAGATCTCATAGATAGTTCGTTCATCTTTAGGTTGTTAAATTACATAATTTCTAAATTAGATTGTCATGTTTGTGTGCTTTCACTTACTTTTAAACAAGTTCTTTTTCGGTTAACGTTTTAGCTTTCTGTTTATTTTTTTTTTTAGTTTATTTAAGGTTTACTAAGAATTCAAAATAATTTTAATGTACTAAAAACCAAAAAATTATATTCAATTTTTTAATTATATATAATAAAAAATTATTTTCTAAAAATTCAGTCATTCTTTAACTATATTAATAAAAAAATATTTTATTAAAACTTATTTAGTTAAAAAATATTTTATAAAAAAAAATCTTTAATTATATATATAAAATAATAAATTAAACTTGTCTAACTTCCTATTTTTTTAATTTTAAATTAAAAAAGTATACTAAAATATTATAAATGTAATACCTCTGAAATTACATATAATTATTACAATACACGTTCTATATATTTCTATATATGCTTAGAATTTTTCAAAACATTCCTAATACATGATTAGGACTTATAGAAAAACAAATATCTACAAATTCATATCTCAAAATAAAACTCTAAAGCCTTTAAGACTCTCGTACACTTGTATGATCATTTACTCGTGTACGTAGTACATTCATCGTAGTTCAAACACAACAAGAAAAGCAAGGGTAAGCTAATGAAAATAAATTCCATAACATAATTCATGCAAAAAGAACCAATCAGACTAATAATTTATAAACATTTCTTTATATGTTTTCGTATAAAATTTCAATATTAATTTCACCATTCATATAGACCACACATGGATCTATTTTCAATCAAAATAATTGGATTTCATTTCAATCACACTGACTACACATGAATCCATCGTTTTTCAGAAGACTCATTAAATATGCCCCTACCAAAGACTAACACCTAATCCATACATCAAGGATCAGGGTAAGTTCACACATCCAATACCGAGTGTCTACAACGAGACCCGGTGTGTATGAACTCCCTCATCAGCTTCTCACCACCTGATATCTTAGTCTATATGACTTGGATCATCAGTGAAGCTAGAGGATCTCTGTTAAACATAGGCTTTTCATACTTAATGTCATCAAACAACAACTCATACATTATCCCAAATGTATGACATCAATTTCATACAATTTTCATCATTCATATATAATACATATCATTCAATCACATAACATTTAAAAATTCATACCATTCAAGAACTTTTCCAACATCAAAAAAAATATTTAACTTCCAACTATCAAAATATAATATTTATACATGTTCACACAATATAAAATCAAACAATTTTATCAAATAACATTCCTACAAGAGAAATTGAAACTTTGAATCACATCCCCTCCACATTCAGATCTTCTAGCTTAGGGTACTATTGAAAGTTAAAGTTAGCTTCCCTTACCTGAAATTCCTTAATTTGATGGAAATCCTACCTCAAACAAGAAAACCACTCCAACATTTAGGAACCTAGAGTAAGTTATCCAAATATTAACAAATTTTAGTATGAGCGTAATTAAGTTGAGAGAAACACTTTTCTCAACTGATCCCATTAAGGTTGATGACTAAATCATAGAGAAAAACAGATAATAAAGGATCTTTAGAGTAAAAATGAACTTATTCGGTTTGAAAATTTGATCAAGTAGAAATGTACCCTGACTTTTTAGAATAGATGATGTATAGAGAGAAATTGAAGAGAGAAGAGAAGGAGAAAGGATGAAAGGAGGGGGGTTTAGTGTTTCTTTTCTTCTTGTTTTTTCTAAGTTGTTACAATAAACGTAAATCTTTATATACGATTTTAACTAAAAATCTTATATAAAATATCTGAATTCTAGGTTTTAATATTTTTATTTAATTGTATATATTATAAAATTAAAAAAGATATATGGGATATATAATAACTTTTTTATACATACTACGGAAATATAAGTATTATTTATATTTTCTTTTATTATTATTGTTATTATTATATTATGTATATTATTATATTATTATAGGTGTATTCATATCTTTTAAATATTAAATATTATTAAGAAAAAATAAAATAAAAACATTTTCTCTCATCAGTTTTTCTATGAGTTTCAATATACAATTTTAATAATTAAGTTACAAGACAAAATATATTAAACAAATTCAAATTTATAACATGATAAACATAACTATATTAAAGCAATTACATTATCTTAAAAGTATTATATTGGATTCAAATTATTTAAATTTTCAAGAAAAAATTATGTAATTTAACTATTAATATTAATAAAAATAAATTTTAAATTTACTAATTTTATAAAAATAAATAAATTACATTAATAAAAGTAAAATCAGTAATTAATTGTATTCATTAGAATAGTGGTTACAAACTCTTATAGATATATAATATAAATAATTCTTTCAAAATTCAAACAAAAGAGTAAGACTAACGGTAATAAAATATATTTTTTTTTCAATAAATAAATGTACATCAAACCACATTTTAATTCAAAATTTTATATGACTCATCTTTTTTAAATAAATGTAATGCAATAACCAAAATAAAATATTGATATAAGAATAAAATATGAATAAGTTTATTTTTCATAAAAGAATAGTTATAATGAAAATTCTATTGATATATATAGGTATAGATTTTAAATTTTGAAGTGAGTATCTTTCTTTTACCCAACAATAAATAAATTCATATTTATCTAATAAGCACGACTCCAAATATAATTTCAACAATGTCCAATAGGTATTTTATTATTATTTATACTTATTCCTTTAAGTATTTCAAAACCATAAATTTTTTAAAATCAAATTCTATCTCGACTACACTCCTTAACCCCATTTGTGATAAAAGATGGATAAATTCAAATTCAAGATTCAATACTTATTAAGATATCAAGTTCGAATAAAGCTCACACAAAACTTAGCTCAACAAAGACTAAGTAAAACAAAGGATAATTATTTTATTTAACAGCTTAAACTATAATTATTAAATAAAATTAATTTAAAAAAATAAAATAATTAGTTATTATTTGATTTAATTAGAAGTTATTTTATCAACTAAAATAATTATTGATATAAAGTAGCTTCTATTATTAATAATAATTTATAAAATGATTTTTAAATTGATATCTAATAATTAGCTACCTTGGTGATACCAATTTAAAAATTATTTTATAAATTTTTATTAATAATAGAAATTACTTTGAATAATTTTTTTAATTTCTATAATAGTATCTAATTTAGTCAATATTTTGACTAATTAATTTTTTTCTTTAAGTTTAGTTATTATTAAATGATTTTTTTAAGCAACGAAGTTACAAATTAATGAAAGTTAATGATAAGCCATGAAAAACAAAAACCAAAAAATAAATATAACCTACAAAAACAAAACGTCCATGCAAATCCCCCAAGTACCTAAAGATTATCCATAAAATCACTTGATTGAAAATATAATTATATATCTAACTTCTAAAATAACAATAACAAAATTCTAAAAACAAAAAATACACTACAAGACAATCATGAAATAGAAATCAATTTTTAGAGACCAAAATAATTAGTTGCAATAGTAACTAAATTAGAGACCATTTTAGAAACTAAATAAAAAAATAGTTTCTAAATTAGTTTTTATTATTGTTAAATAGTTTTTAAATTGGTATCTAATTAGCAACCTAGAGACCAAATTTAGAAACTAAATAATTGGTAGTTAAAACCTTCGTTCCTAATTAGATACCAATTTAAAAATAAAACTATTTAACCATAATAGAAACTAATTTAGAAACTAATTTTTTATTTAGTTTCTAAAATGGTCTCTAATTTAGTTACTATTACAACTAATTATTTTGATCTCTAAAAATTGGTTTCTATTTCATGATTTTCTTATAGTGATATTAACAAAATAAACTATACTTGTTTCACACATATATAATTATAAATATACTCAAATATAAACAATTATATATATGAAAAATTAGAAAAGGCCAAGGGTGTACTACCCACTAAGGTTTCGTTTTAAGGTTTCGTTTTGGTCTCTGCCATAAATGTACCCTACAAACACATGCAATAGACATGAAACATATGCACCCCTCCCTCAAGAGAGAGGATCTCTTAGGAATCGTGAAATCCTACAAACTAAGACTGCCACAAAAATTAGTTTGTTCATTATTTTTATTACTATATTCTTATTAGCCCTTTTGTGTTGCCAATGTTTATGTTCCTCAACTTTCCTCGTCCAAACCGAAAGTCTACTACTGATTCACACAATGCAAATGCATGCTTCTAAATCCTCTTAGCTACACTGAACTTGGCCATGTGAACGAGGAACATCAACAAAAGTGAATACGACCAAACAAGAACTATGTTAAAAATCAGTTTAACATTTAAGTTGTGCCCATTCATCAATGAAGGATAACACACAAAAATACTTACACCAAAACTTACTTTAATTAGGTATTTTTCCATTTTTAGAACCTGTTCAATTTTTCTTTCATCACTCATCAATTTTGCATGGGATCCCTATTATTCATATGATTGTAAATAGGAATGCACCAGTTACATCAATCATATTGAAACTCACGTTACAAATCAAATTAATCACTATATTATTAAACTATTATATTATCATAAAAATTATAAAAATTTAAAATATTTTTATTATTAATAAATAGTTTCTAAATTAATATTTAATTATTTGTCAAAGTTTTAAATACCAACTAATTAGATTCTAAAGTTGGAAGCTAAAAATTTTATTAACTAACTAGATACCAATCTAAAAATTATTTATTAATAATAAAAATTATTTTAAATAACAATACTTTTTAGTATTTAAAATAGTATCTAATTTAGTTAACATAAAGACTAATTATTTTTTGTCTTTAACATTAGTCTCTAATTAATGATTTTCTTGTAATGTAAAGTTTAAAATTGTTGTGTTACGTTTAATATAGTCTTACATCGTTTAAAAATCGAAACCAATAATAGTTTCTATACATCTCTTCATCCCTTAATCTTCTAATAGATCCATTTGATGGTATTATTCATTTAGATGTTAACATTCACTTTTTAAGAGACATCCAAATCAATGCATTCTTCATCACTATTTTGAGTAGTGTTTGAATCCATTTTTTATTGTTGGTGTTTTTTACATGAGAAGCCATTTTCAGTGTAGATGATATATATGATATCTGTAGGACAGGAGAAGTTTATTTTGCGGCCTTCTAAAGATGTAAAAGAGACTTGCTAGAGTGGCTACTTCAACAAAATTAAGACAAGGACATCCTAAATACACTAAAAGGAAAGACTTACAAAGAATTTGGTTGAATTCATTGATTCAAAACTGGTTGAATTCATTGATTCAAAATTGGTGAAAGCGATAACAAAATTACTTTACCTAACTTATTTTTTATATTTATTTTATTTTATTAACTTTTAAAATATACATTTAATCATTATAAATTCCACTGTATTTCAATTAGAGTTAAAACAATAAAGCATCTTATTTATTCATGCATCTAGTTTTAAAGTTTTGCTTTTTTGATAAATCTATAATCAGTATAAACTTATAATACATTTCAAATTTTATGATTTTAGTTGGTTACAGTCTTACACTTTCTTTCAATTCATGGTATATCATCAGTTTTATTGAGTTAAAGTGGAGAAAATATATTGTTCTAAATCTTGGGAGATAAAAAGAAAGTATACATAACTTACTCATTAATTAAAAACTAAATTTAAAAATAAAAAAAAAATTAATCAGGTATTAATATTATAAACTATTTTAAATATATTTTAAATTTTTTTAAAATAATAGCTAATTTAATTAATAAAATAAATAATTACTTTTTTTTAAAAAAATAATCTTTAATTAATAATTTTTTTGGTGTATAATCTTAATCTATCTATACCTAAAACTCTTATAATGTTATAGCATACATTTGCTTCTTGCAATTATCTAAAACAATATAGTTGTAAATTACTTAGCTATTACTATAATTAAAGTCAATAAATATGAACTACATATACAAAAATTAACAAAAGATTTAGTATTATATTAACACTAATCACAATATAAGTAACATCATTACATGTCACTTAAATTTTGACAAAAAATGTCCACTTCCCATCGTCATTTATTTTTCGATTGCAAATTTGTTTGGTGCCTTTGTTATGAGTGGCTCGGAGTGACGTCTATGATTCACATTGACCCTGTGTCAAATTTTTCTCAGTTCAAAATGTGTAATGCTTCATGTTTGGTTAATGAGTTCTGGGAAGCAATATGGGTTGGAGTGGTGAGTGAAATTTGGAAACACAGAAACAACGTAATTTTTAATAAGGGTAAGGCTGACATGTCAAAAGTGTTCACAATGGTCCAAGTCAAGGTTTGGTCTTGGATCTACTCAAAGTCTAGTTTAAGGTCGTTTTTTAATCCTAATTGACGTTTGAACCCTTTGGCTTGTATGGGGTTGGTTTGCCGAGGTTTCGGTGTTTTTACCTTGTTAGTTTGGTAGGCGTCTCTTGGGAGGGTGGAGGTGGTTAAAGCGCAATTGTATAAGACTTGGATCACCCCTAAAGTGATTCATATTTATTAATTCCTTTTGTTTTGCTGATAAAAAAAAAAGGTTGTAAAAAAAAAATATATAAATCTCAATCTAATTGACAGTGTTATTATTGTTTAAGATTTCATATTAACTAAAAAACTATGACATTTTATAATATATACGTGGGTACAAACCTCATATTATAAATCAGTTTTATAATATTAAGTTAGACTTAAAGTCTACTTTATAATAGCAAAATATTTAAGAATTAAAATTAACGTAATATAATAACATTAAAATAAGATTTGAATCTCAAAATTCACCTTATACGTGATTATTAAAATAAAAGGTATTGCATACCTCAAAATGACATCATGTATGGTAATCTATAATTGGTATATATAGAAATGTGTTTAATTTTCTTTATTTAGCATAACTATATCGTGTTTTTCTTATCTATATATGATATACACGTTGACCAACCGGCCAAAGAATGAGGTCAAACTTCATATTCATGTTATATACTAAGTGACATGTCATCATCAATATTTCACCTCACTAAAGTTCCGACAATATATTATCAATATATCAAAAACAGAGAAAGTGGAGTGATGTAATGCTACGTTTGATAGAAAGAAAACAAATAAAGAGAGAGGAAGAAGATAAAATAAAACAAGAGAAAGATATATAAAAAGATAGAGAAAAAATGATTTTATTTATCATTAATAATTTTATTTATTATTAGTAATTTTATTTATTTTATGTTTTATTATCATTAGTTTAATTATTTATTTATTTATTATTATTATTATGATAAAAAAATGCTTATAACTAGTTATTGAAAATCATATATAATCGATTATAAAGAGTTAAAAAAGCTATAAACACATGAAATAATTGATTATATTGTCTTGAAAACACATTTCACAACTTTTTGTTAAAAAAAATTGTTGAGTTATACAAGTTTTCTCACGCATTTTTTATCCAACTGTTTTTCATCTTTTTTTTACTTCATCATTAACCAAATGCAAACTTTTCTTTTTTTTATCTTTTTTTCTTTATTTATTTTTTACTTTCTTATTTTCTTCTTCTTTAGTTACTTTTCTCTTATCTTTTTTTTCTTCTTTTTCGAATTCATTTTTTTTCTTTTTCTATATACTTTATCAACTAAAAGATAACTAAGAATAAAATATTTTAACTAAATAAAATTCTATTTAATTTTTTCTCTAAAATATCTCTATCCTTAATTATTTGTCTCTATGTATAGCTTTTCCAAGTTTCATTAATTCTATATAAAAAATTTCAGCTAGTCTAACTTCTTAGAAAATCATTAAATAAAAATTAATTTTAGATAAAAAAAAGAATTAGTTATTATATTGACTAAGGTAGATAATTAGATGTCAATTTATGACTAGTTTATAATATTTTTATTAATAATAGAAACTATTTTAGATATCAATCATTTTTTTATCTTTAAAATAGTATTTAATTTAGTCAATATAATAACTATTATTTTTTTCTAAAATTGGTTTCTATTTAATGATTTTCTTTTATTGTTAGTTTTTTTCTATCAACAATAAACAATAAATTAAATATGAACTACTTCAAGGGTGATCCAACCCTTATACAGATCCTGACAACCCTCACAAAACTAACTCTAGTACAAACCAACTAAATTACATCATTTGACCAACCTCATACACACCAAATGATCAAGACACCAGTCAGAGTAAGAGAAAAATACAGAATGTGACTTGGATGTAACCCAACATCAAACCTTTAATTGAATCATAGAAAACAATTCTAAACAGTCAACCATCCCCCTTTGATTCTTCTTCTTCTATTGTTAGTATTTTGGTTGATTTGATGATATTTTATTAACTTCTAAAATTTTTGGTATATTTTTTAAATTCTCTTTGGTTTGCTTGGAAAACAAATAATTGTCATCTAAAAGAAGTAATTTAAATAATTGTCACCTAAAAGAAGTAATTTAAATATTTTTCGCCTAAAAGAAGTAATTTAGAATTATAAGTGAATTTGGTTATAATTATGAAATTTATTGATATTGAAATTTGTAGAGTGTATCTAGTTTATTTGGATTGAATTTGTTGCTATTTCATTGTTTGTAATGATCAATCAGAACTATAATGGTTATGGTGGTTAAATCTTGTAACAAATGAGTATAAATAGGTATATTAAACTTGCTTGAATAGATAAAATGATAATTTTGGGTTGGGCAACACTAGTTTATGAAATTTGAAAAATTTATTGATTTTGCATATCTCTCCAAAGTCCTAAGCTATCGTTCAAGCAAAGCTATCAACTTAGAATAAGAAATTAAATATAAGGAAAATTATTTATGTTTTCGAGCTATCAACTTAGAATAAGAAATTAAATATAAGGAGAATTATTTATGTTTTCGATATAATCTTAGGATAGTTGATTTAGATAAAAAAGAATCCAGTAATTGGATTATGCATGTTAAAGTATAAATGAATTTTGATTATTATTTGATGCTCTTGTGAGGTTGTGTATTGTTGAATATATTTTTAAATGTTTGAGTTTGAAAGGAAATTTGTGTAGTTGAATGAATGAAAATTGTTGTGTTTTATCACTTTTGTGTTAGATTCTTGTATTTGATTAAATGGTTTTGGATACAATTATTGTTGAAGAAAAAATAGTCACTACAAAAAAATTACTAAATAGAAACTAATTTTAGAGACAAAAAAATAATTAGTTGCTATAGTGACTAAATTATATACCATTTTAGAGGCTAAAAAAAAATTTGGTTTCTAAATTAATTTATATTCACTACAAGAAAATCATTAAATAGAAATCAATTTTAAAGACGAAAAATAATTACTTACTATATTGACTAAATTAGAGACCATTTTAGAAACTAAAAAAATTATTGGTTTCTAAATTAATTTCTATTATTGATAAATAGTTTCTAAATTGGTATTTAATTAGCTACCAATGTTTTTGCTACCAAATTTAGAATCTAAATAATTGGTAGTTAAAACTTTGGTAGCTAATTAGATATCAATTTAGAAACTATATAACAATAATAGAAACTATTCTAGAAACCAAAACAAATTTTAGTCTCTAAAATGGTTTCTAATTTAGTCAATATAACAACTAATTATTTTTTGTCTTTAAAATTGATTTCTATTTAATGATTTTCTTGTAGTGATTATTGTTAAATAATTTTTAAATTGGTATTTAATTAGCTACCAAGGTTTAACTACCAATTATTTAGATTCTAAATTTTGTAACAAAAACTTTGGTAGCTAATTAGATACCAATTTATAAACTATTTAACAATAATAGGAACTAATTTAGAAACCAAACAAATTTTTAGTCTCTAAAATAATCTCTAATTTAGTCAATATAGCAACTAATTATTTTTTGTCTCTAAATTTAGTTTATATATATATAGTATGTTATAAATTTATTTTAATATCTTTTTCTTACCTATATTTATTTGTATTATGAATTATGCAAGCAATATATTTACAGGTATAAGAGCGACATCTGAAAAGAAATAAATATTTTTATTTTTATCTTTTCTTTTATAAATATTTATATTTATACATATATTATATATTATATGAATGATTAACTTATATTTTTAACTCCTATAAGTTTTGTACTAGATCCTTTTGTGTTTATAATTTAGTGGATAATAAACTTTTGGAATATTACCCTTATATTATATTTTTTTTATTAATATTTTTAAATAAATAAATATTTCATTGTCATCAAGATTAAATAAAAAACAATAAATAAAGTAACTTTGATAATAAGTTTAAGAAAGTATTTGGAAACACAGGAATAAGATAGTTTTAATCAAGCAAAAGTGGAAGTCTTCTCACTGGTTCAAGTACACTTGGTTAAAAAACAAGGTTCCAAAGATGTTTTTATTTTTTTGAGACTAAGCCCAAAGCCCAATTACTTGTATTAACATGGTAGGGTATCGTTGATATTTGTGTGGTTAAAGGTTAGATATATGTTCCAAACACTTATATGGGTTTGCAGTCGTTGTAGGATTTTTCGAAAAACTGTTTGGAATCTTTTTTTTATAAGGGTTGGAACACCCTTGTGTTCCCTTTCTATTTAATTTATTGATTTTTGATTAAAATTTTTTTTAATAAAAATAAAGAATTGTGTAAAAAATTATTTTAAAAAATAAATTCAAAATATACGTGTAAAATAAATTAAATAAATAAATCTTAAATTATGTTTTTAATTCTTGAAATAATAATGATTTTAGTCCTCAAATTTAAAAATATATTTTAATATCTCAAAAAAAAGTAATATATAAAGGCTAAATAATCTCTTAAATTTAATATTTAGACACTAAAATCATTTTATGAATTTGAAAGAGAAAAAAAATATATATTTTTTTAGTTTGTGAGACTAAAAATTATTTACTTTAAATTTGAGAATAAAAACGGAACTAAATCTTTAAAAAATCATAAAACATTGAAAGATTTGAAGGTGAGGTTGAATGTAAAAAGCTCTGCGTAAGTTTCTTGTAATCTTTTCCAAAAGCTTCTTATTTTCATTATTTTTTCCTAATGAATAAGGTCCTATTTTTTTTATAAAAAAAAAAAACTTATATATAAATGTGTTTTCCCTAACTTCTATTAAAATTGTCCTACAGCATCTTGGTACCTCGGCACGTGTTTACATATGTTTTTCCTATGTCGTGACATACATGACATTTCGGTACAGCAGTGTCAATTTCCACAAACACCATGCAAGCATTAGCAACATCATTACTAAATATTGTATGATTAAAAACTGTCAAATCACGATTAAGTAATAATTAGAATTTATTGAACTTAGATTAATCACCTAGATGGTCAAGATCATCATTATTTAGATTTTTTTTAGTAAAGAATTAATTAAATAAATAAAGGGAACACTTTAGGGGTGTTCCAACCCTTATAAAGAAAACTCCTCAAAAAGTAAAAAAACCACAAGATTAACTCTTACGTTCCAAAACCAAGAAGACGATTGGGCACATTAAAAATAAAGAAAGTTGTTCCTGTGTGGTCAATTTAAAACACTAAAACAGAGAAAAAAAAATAGATAGTCTAAGTGTTTAGCTATAGAAAACCACAATCACCTTGATGTACGATTTAAGAAGCACAAAGCTATTCCCTGACCAATAACTATTCTAATCAAACTTCATAGTTCATCTCTGGTACACTTAACTCCCCAAAAAGATGATTTCAACAGAATTTAAAGTTTGTATATGTAACAAGAGCCTTGTGCCACTCTAGTGGGGAGACTGTAACAAGACTTCATTCCTTTGAAACTAAGCTTTTCCTTCAAATTTTCACCAGATGGGATGTCTTATACCTTGTCAACATCAGCTTCGTCAATCTGCCCCCTGCCAACAGCATACTCAAGCCAAGAATACCAGCCTTTGACATGTGTTCTTCTAACGCTTTAACCTGCACCACTTAACACTACCTTCCAAACCTTTCAGCTAGTTCAAAATATAATACATACCCATAACAGTGATCATAGAATAAATCATTGACAGATTTATAACGAAACCAGCAAACCATGTACTTAATTGAGAAAACAGTAATTATGCTTATCTATTTTTATTTTGTTGCCATATTAATGCATGTTAAAAGAGATAAGATCCAATCGGAGAAGGAGAACTTAACTTTTCTTTCTTTATGTTTCATCCACACTCATGTTTGTACTTGTTCCATAGTAAAAATTTCCTCTGCATCTATCTTTGTTTGGTTAAAAATAACCTTGTTTCTATGTTTCCAAATGCACCAAACCATTGAGACCCATAGACTTTTCCATAGTCTGTTGCCTTCTTGGTTAAAACACACACAAGAAAATTGTTCGAAATGATGAATCAAATCATTATGATCTACCGAACTAATTCTTGTCCAGTTAAAGCACATATTCCAAACCTTGGTTGATACATCACAAGTAACAAGAATGTGTGAGGTCGACTCCTCCTCCCTTCCACATAAAACACATATTGTATCCCCCAATAAAACTCCCCTTTTATGCAAATTCGTCTTAGTTGCTATCCTATTCGATAGGGCCCTCCACACATAAAAATGAGCTGATGACATAACCTTTAAATTCCAAAGATATTCGAATACCCCTGATACCCCCCAGATGCCTGGTTAATTAATTTATTGTAAGCAGATTTAACCGAAAACGTGTATGATGGAGGATCATTCCATAGCCATAAGTCCTCTTTGTTTGGATATAGTGACACCTGTGATAAGTTTTCCATAAACTCCTCTAACATCGTTCTTTCCCACTCAAACCATTATCTTCTCCAGCTAAATTTCCACTCCCACCCCTGTGTAGACTAGCTTCCGAAGTTACCAATAGTTTTGTTTTTAAGATCAGAATTATTATATATTCTTTCATACCTACCTTTGAGTTGACCATTGGCTAGCCACTCATCTTCCTAGAATTTTATCTTGTCCCCGGATCCAAGTTGTCAAACCATATTTGAATTGACCCAATTGTCCCCTTGATATGAAAGGCTAACCTTGAATAAATCATTCCACCATCTAGATTTATACCTATTTCGATTTAGTGTAAATGAGCTTGTCATACTCCACAATCCATACTTCGATTCAAGAACATCCTTCCAGAGACCCTTCTCAGTGGAACCCATTCTCCATAATCATTTTGCCAAGAGTGCCTTATTGAATAAATCAATACTTTTAATACCTAACCCTCCCTCCTCTTTCGCTTTGCATATGTTCTCCCAACTAGTCCATGCAATTTTCCTCCCTTATGCTCCCCATCCCCATAGGAACTTCCTTTGTAATTTTGTGATCTCCTTGCATACTCCAACCGGGACTTTAAAAAAAGATAGAAAAAATAGTGGTATGGCATTGATGACAAATTTTATAAGGCAAACTCTTCCCGCGAAGGAGAGATTCCTCCCTTTCCATACCGAGAGTTTCTTTCTTATCTTCGATAATACAGGATCCCAAAAGGAGCACCTAGCCTGATTACCACCAATAGGTAGGCCTAAGTATGTGAATGGTATATCCATTAGGCTGCAATGAAGTATCTCCGAGTACATTTTTACCTCATACCTGTCTACT
>Ga0123342_1003995_pt1 | contig 23061 bp, 14 predicted proteins | sample Turbeawhitnodule_FD_89960 | JGI IMG/M metagenome (GOLD analysis project Ga0123342, IMG submission 89960) | Root nodule microbial communities of legume samples collected from Mexico - Turtle bean Mexico white nodule | ecosystem: Host-associated > Plants > Roots > Nodule | place: Mexico: Nepantla... | reverse complement strand
GAAACTAATTTAGAAACCAAATTTATTTTTAGTTTCTAAAATGGTCTCTAATTTAGTTACTATTGCAACTAATTATTTTGGTTTCTACAAATTGGTTTCTATTTCATGATTTTCTTGTAGTGACACTATCTTCTTCTTACTCCAATATTGCTTCTTCCATCACCTTACTACCCCAACTTTATATATCCTAAATAATTGTATTATCAGTCAAATGTGAGCTTCAAAGTCATGTGTGTTATTGGATACGAGGGCTTCAAAGATTACAATAATATATTGCAAAGATAAATTAACTTTATTACTTCTCACTTTCACAATGAATTAATTATTGGATGCGTTTTAAAATAAAAATCTTAATTTAAAATATTTCAAAATTATGAGAATTAAATTTTAACAATAATAACTAAAACTAAAATTGCATATAAAATATACGTACATCAAAAGCTAAAACAACATAAGTCAGGTTTTAGAAGTATGAGCTTGTTGTAACAAAATAAAACTAGGAATTATATAAACCAACTACCATCAATCATAAGAAATATGCAAATCATAATAAATATGCAAATAGTTTTGAAAGGTTGAAATTGATGAACACCCATTTGATGAACTGTCACATAAAAAGATAAATAATTTAAAGATAAAATTGACGTTTATTCAAGAATTTAAATATTAAATAATATTTTATAATAAAAATAATATAATATCGCTATTTTTTTATTAACAATGAAAAAAAAAAAATATTTTAACCCTTTAAAAAAGCTACCTTTAATAACCCAACATACATGTTCCAATAACAAAAACCTGTAAAGAAACCCCACATGAACCTACTGAAATTCGTTTACTCAACATAATAGATCACTATAAAACATTACTACCCTAACAAGTGTTGTGCCTCTATGTGTATCAATCATATGTCATTCTGTATAAATGCAAGAATTGAAACAATTTATGTATTAAAATAAGGCAAAAGGTTTTTACATTGTTTTCTGATTTCAAAGTTTCAAAGTGCACTATAACTTTTTCACAAAAAACTACATAAAAAAGTTATAGTAATATTATTTTATGGATTAAAAGGGTAATATTTGTACATAGGGAAGAGAAATTGAAGGGTGCAAGAAATGGTTGAGAAAAAGGCCAAAAATTTGCATGGGAAGAGAGTGGAAAAGAGTGCAACTTTTTTGTGAGTGATTAGATGGTCAAAATGATCATGTTGTGAGATGAGGTTATAGAAAAGAAAAGAGAAAAAAAAAAAAAGCAAAAAAGCAACAACCGTGTGATAAAGAGCAATATAAAAGGAGGTGACAAAAGGGCATTGAACTCACTCCTCCAACCCTCTTAGCCATAAGCCCATTTTCCCTTCTGTGACAGTCAAAAGAAACCAAAATTCTGACCCCACCATTTTTCTTTCCAAGAATACACAATTTGCATTATTTCACTATCAAATAATTCACATCTTATATCAAATTATTTTTCTTTTTTCTTGCTTTTTATCTTTCTTATACACACACATCTTGGTGTACTTTCCCTAACCAAAGGAGAGACCAAAAAAGTTGTCCCATTCTCTTGTACACTAAAGCATTCAAGATATACTTCACATCACTTGTGTACTTTTTCTTTTGTTTGAGATAATACGGTTTTGAAGAGGAGATATTATTCTTTGTATTCCAAGCCAAATTAAACAAGAAAACCACTAATTTCAACTAAATCCTTAGCTCATCAAGTGTTTGTAGTTGTATTAGCAAGGATTTGGAGACAAAGCCAAGTTGTTTTCTTACATAAGGAGAAGATATGATTCTTGATGACAATATTTTGTTCCATAATTAAAAAAAATCATTAAATAACAATTAATTTTTAAAAAAATAATAATTAATTAGACTAAATTAGATATTATTTTATAAATTAAAAAACTATTAATATCTAAAGTAGTTTTTATTATTAATAAAAAAATTATAAACTAGTTTCTAGATCGGTATCTATCATTAACTATCTAGATTTTAGAGTCTATATAATGATTAATTTAGAATTTAAAATATTTGATAACTAAAATTTTGATAACTAATATTAGATACTAATTTAAAAATTATTTTATAAATTTTTATTAATAATGGTTTGTAAAATTATTTTTTATTTAGTGATTTTTGTAGTGCATTCCTCTATTTATAAATGTCTTTCAATTGTATATTATACAATTAATACATTATCAAATTAATCTAAGTTGATGTTACATTAATTTTGGGTAAATGTGTATTTGTTTTCTTTAAAATTTTCAACATTTAATTTTAATCGCTCTAACACTTGTCCTTTTTTTTTTTCTAGTTTTAAAATATATATTTTTTAATCTTCCACAAGTTGTATCTAGACTACTCTTCATCTATCTGTAAAGTTTTATGTATACTATTTTGATATAGTAAAAGTAATGCATTTTAAAACTAGACAAAAATTTAAACAAAACATTTTAGAAAAATGAAAAATTTGAACTTCAAAAATTGAAGTAAATAAATATTTTATTCTTTCATTTTGTAAGGAGGAAATTGGTAATATTATGTTTTAAAGGGCCAATTTGATATCATTGATCAACAAATTGCATTGTGATGTATGTGTTCATCTATATCTTCAAAAAGTTCACAATGGGTATCCACTTTTTTTTTTTTATAAACAATAGGGTCCATAGACCTTACCTAATAATTTTAATTGAAAGGAATCTACTCAATCATAAGGGCTTGGTCATTGTAGTGATCGTATCTATGCTTGCATGCATAGCTATCTCAACCTTATTTTGAAGGGCATGGTCAAAATAATTACATTTTCAAGGGGACACACTTACCTTTATTTATTATAATAAATAATAAAGTGTATTCCATAAATGGGTGTAGGGCACTTGTTTCAGACACTTCTTCAAGTTGTGAGTTTAGGGCAGGTTATCATGAAATGGAAGACATTAATTGAAATAAGTGATTAGGTTTAGAAAGGTTGAATATAGCTTTCAAATATTATGGAAAAGTATTTTTTAGTAGCTTGTTAATTAAATTATGATAGATGACCCTCTTAAAGATTTTAGAATATGTTCATATATAATGTGAAAAACATTTAATGAGATCAATAAAAACTTATATAGTATTAATAGCTTTAGCTATATTAATTCACAAATACTTCCACTAATCAAATTTGATTATAAGTACTATTTAATTAAATTTGATTACAAGTATTATTTACGGTTGCTTTTAATTTATATTTAAGTATAAAAAAACATTAATAATTATTTGTTTATCTTTTCTCTACTATAAAATATAAGTATATCATACCATGAGTACACAAATCCATGTTTGGCTATGCAACAAAAATGGTTTTATTTTACAAAAGAAGAAGAAAATTCTCACTCAGAGAATACATAAATTTAAACACTCTTTGATATAAAGTCTAATTCATAGCATTAAACACACACTATAAAGGTGTCTCTAGGAAGTGTTGTTTTGTAAAAGCACTTAAGAAATTATTGCATGCATATCTCATGCAAGTTGCCTATACTGTTTCTCACTTCATTCACTAAAAAAAAAACATGGAAGTTATGGGAGTTTTAATATAGTGGTTATTAAAAGTGTGAGTCATCATGTAAAACTTGTCTATCATATTGTCAAGGTCTTCCCAATAGAATATGTATTGCTTCCATTGGCACAACATCACATAAAACCTCATCTTTATACTTTCCTATAGCAAAAGTTATGAGGACTTGTTTATTAACCATGATTTCACCCTCTTCACTAAGCCATTGTAGTTTATAGGGCTTTGTATGAGAGATAATGGATAATCCAAGCTTGTCCACTACTCTTGTACTTGCCACATTAGCACAACCCCCATATATTATCATGGAGCATAACTTTTTGTTGATAAGGTAGTGGGTGTGGAAAATATTTTCTCTTTGAGTTTCATCCAAAGGTTTGGAGTTGTTCCCAACATTCGCCTTACCACCAATAAGTCACCTTCACAAGGTATTTCACATTCATTTTCACTAGGGATTTTTGAAGGGGAAGGGAAGTTAGACCTAGAAGATTGATCACTATGATCACGTATTACTTGCCCCCCTCCCCCGTAACCATCATGGTTCTTTTGTTTGGACAATTGGGAGCTATGTGTCCAAAACCTAAACATTTAAAACATTTGGTACTTGAGGTTTTAGTTGGCGATTTAGTCCTAGAAGGAGAAGAATTTTTAGAAGTTTGTGGGATGGATTCTTTGGAAGGATTATCTTGTTTTGAAAAATTATTTTTACCCTTCCAAGAAGAGTCATAGAAACCATCATTATGAGTATGTTTGAAAGATGTTTTCTTAAAAAGTCGTGATTCAACCTTTATGGCTAGGTTAACCAATTTTTCCAAAGATGTATACTCATATAGTTCTACAACATTTTGAATTTCTCTTCTTAATCCACTCACATATCTAGCAATCTTTGACTCTTCAGTTTCATGCATATTAATCTTGGTCAAAGTTACTTCTAAATCTTTGAAGTATTCATCTACACTCTTAGGTCCTTGTTGAAGTCGTTGAAGCTTCAACAAGAGTTCCTTCCTATAGTGAGGAGGAATAAACTGCACACGCATGCATTCCTTTAAATCATATTAAGAGACCACGATTGACCTCTTGTTCAAACCAATGTCCATTACAACTTGATGCCACCACAGCATGGCATAATCTAAAAATTCTAGGGAAGCTAACTTAACCTTTTGGTCCTTTTGAACCTCATACACATTAAAAATTTCGTTTACTTTAGCTTCCCATCCTAAATAAACATTTGGGGTCATCATCCCCACTAAAACTAGGTAACTTTACAAAAGGAAAATAATTCTTTGGTGGTGGGTGTTGATGGCGCCCACTATAAGAAACACGGTTTTTTGATCATCATGGGGTATTTTTTTTTTGTTTTTACCAAAATGCGGTCACTGTAAAAAAAATTACAAATCTGGGACAAGCCGTGCCAACTTGGCACGACTTCATATGTAGAAGTCGTGCCAAGTTGACACGACTTTGCCATGTCAGCCTGAAGTTGTGCCAAGTTGACACGACTTTTGCCACGTCAACCTGAAGTCGTGCCAACCACGACTTTGTCCACATCAAATTTTTTTTGTTTTTAAATAAATATATATATTATACTTATTTAATTATAATTAAAATTATAAGTTATGTAATATTTGATAAATAATTTTTTTATGAAGGAATAAATACTTAGGTAAAGAAAATGAGGAAATTAATAATCAAACTTGAAATTGAATTTTATTATCAAGCTTGTTTGTGCAGAAAATTACTTCTATTGTGACCTTCAGTTCTGCAATACGAACATTTTATTTTCATATTTTTTATTAATCTAATAACCAAATTAATATATTACATTACCGTCAAACATGATTCATACACAATTATTCATTTTTTTATTTCTTAAAACTAACACCCTTAGAAAATTATTTATCAAATTAATTTTAAACATTACATAACTTACTACTCAATATCTAAATAAGAAAATTTTACAAGAAAATTAAAAAAAAATAAATAAATAAAAATATATATATATATATATATATATATATATGTGTGTGTGTGTGTGTGACGTGGACAAAGTCGTGTCAACTTGGCACGACTTCTACATATTTGTAATTTTTTTGAAAGCGACCCCATTTTGGTAAAAACGGAAAAAAAAAGACTCCATGATGGTCAAAACCCCCAAGAAAAACGCGAATTATATATGGATTATTACATACGGATTCTATTTCGTATATAAATATGGCACACCATAAAATAAAATTTGCAGTGGATGGCATTCAAAACCACATTCCTTCGATGACCAAAGAACATTTAAACACTACCACAGACAAATTCTCTAGAATTATTATGATTTTTATTATACTTATTATTATTAATAATACTAATAATATGAATATAATATTAACAATATTATTAGTAATATTAATAATACTAATAATATGAATATAATATTAATAATGTTAACAATATTAATAATGTTAACAATATTATTAATAATGTTAACAATATTGAATATAATATTAATAATATAAATATAATTTATATTATTATTAATATGAATATAATTTATATTATTATTATACGAGTGGATCTGTATGTAATGTTTACCTACGACAGATCTACATACGGATTTTGACTGTATGTAATTCCAATTTTTCTTGTAGTGGTCTCTCTTCAAAGTTATGCACTCTCCAATCTTGGTCTTCTTCTTGACTCCCATAGTGTGTGTACCTTCTAGAGGCTATTTTTGGTTTCCTAAGTTGGAAAAATAGGGATTAGGTTTCATCTTCCTCTTGGCCAGATTTAAGATTCTCAATTTGTTACGAAAATTTAGAAGTAAAACAACAATACCAATAATCAATCAAGAATTGAATATTTTCGGTATATATGTTTTTTTTCACGTTATATATAGCCATGAACCATTGGGTAAAGATATCTATAATTTTCCTATTTAACTTGTTCATCTTTTAAGTTATTTTTCTATATTTAAAGTATTGTCCAACATGTGTGCCATCCCAATTAAAAACATCAACCTTATATATGGGCATTAAGTCAGTGTTCAACAATATTGTGCTTGAAATAGGTTAGAGTTTTTTTTTGTTGAAGAAATTTCATACATTCAATCAATTAATAAAAACCCTCGAAAATATATAACATAAAAAATAATTATGTAAAACATTCATAATTTTCAACCAAGTATTCACTACAATAAAATTATTAAATACCAAGTATTCATTACAATAAAATTATTAAATAGTAACCAAATTTAGAGACAAATAATAATTAGTCACTATATTTACTAAATTAAATACTAATATAGAGATTACAAAATTATTGATATCTAGTGTGGTTTCTATTATTAATAAAATATTATAAAATAATTTCTAAATTAGTATTTAAATTAACTACCAAAGTTTTAGCTACGAATATTTTAGATTCTAAATTAGTCTCTAAAAACTAATAAAGACTATTTAGCACATAAGTAGTTAGTAGCTAAGACCTTGGTAACTAATACTTAGATACCAATTTATAAACTATTTTATAATTTTTTATTAATAATATAAACTATTTTAGATACTAATAATTTTTTAGTTTATAAATTTCAATGTTCTAATGCGTTGCATATTTGGAGTTGGATTCAACAAATTTTTCTTACTTCTCGTTTTTTTAATAAGGATGATCTTCTTTCTTTTATTAAGAGTGATGGTAGTTCTTTGATTAAATTGATTAAGCTTGTTGTGATAACGTCTATTTGGATGATATGACGTATGAGGAATTATGCTAGATTTCAGGATAAAATTGAGGTTTCTAGGGAAATTTTAGTGATTAAAGATTTAACTTGTCTAGTGGGAAATTTTAAAGATTTAACTTGTCTAGTGGGAAATTTGTTTAAAGCTTCAATGAAGAATGATATGTTGGATTTCAATGTGATTAAGTTTTTTGGTATTAATACTCGTAGTAGTAAAGTTCTTCGTCCTCTTCCTGTTAGATGGGAGTTTTTTCACCAATTTGAGTTAAAATTAACACTGATGGGGGCTGCTAGGGGTATCCTGGTCTTGCTACTTGTGGAGGTATTTTCCGTGGGAGTATGGGAGAGTTTATTGGTGTTTTCTATGCATTTCTTGAAGTTCAGACGACTATGGTTGTTGAGTTTTATGAAGTTATACATGCTATGGAGGAAACTCAAAAGATGGAGCTTACTAATGTTTGGCTTGAATATGATTCTGCCTTGGTTTGTGCTACGTTTACTGGTATGACTAATGTTCCGTGAATGCTTCATAATCGATGGAATACTTGTCTTTATTACTGTGGGAAAATCAAGTTTATGAGTTACTCATATTTTTTGTGAAGGAAATGCATGTGCTGATAAATTGGCTAATTTAGGATTTATTAATAAAGAACCATTTCATTGGTATAATAGGCTTTCATCTTGTCTATTCTTAGAATTCTTTATAAATAGGTATAGCCTACTTATGTATCGTTTTTGTTAGCATATGAGTTTTGGTCTAGTCCTCCCATATTTTTGTTTTTTTTAATAATATTTTTTTCATGTGATGACAGATCATTGTTTTTGTTTGAGGTGTCAGCCTAGAGATGTCAAGTTGTATAGTGATGCCTAACATGAAAGCTTTAAAAAAAATATCTCTAATTTAGTCACTATTTGACTAATTATTTTGGTATCTAAAATTAGTTTTTATATAATAATTTTTTTGTAGTAATTTGTCAATATATGTTTGAATATCAGAATAAAGGAACAATATATATTTCAATTAAATTGTAAATGCCATGTGGTTTGAATTCACATTAAGTCATTCAAAATTATTTTGAAACATTAGTTCATGTATAATATTAGATAAAAGTTCTCATGTCTAGTAACTTTTGACTGGATAAATTTTTTTTAGAAAAAAACTTTGACTAGTATCTTACTTGGAGAATAAAAACACTCAATATCACATCACTAATTCTAATCAATTTTATAACTCCAACTGATTCAGAATCCTACACTAGATTCCGATGGAAAAGAAAAGTATTTTTTTTTTCTAAAATATAAACAACACATGAATAAATTAAACAATTTTAAAATTATATTATATTACATCACAATTATAAATTAATAATATGCGGTTCTCAAAGCAACATTTTTCTCTTATAAAGTTTCGCTCCAATAGACAATATATCATTTGTGTTTCTGATTGGTTTGAACAAATGTGGTTATGCTAGTTCATGCCAAAAGCATCTTTAATGGGGTTAAGATTGAAATGGCTGTCGATTTTACAGCAGTAAACCCTAGAATTTTGATGATAGTGTCTACCGTTATACGAAACCAAATAAAAAACAATTGTAGGTGAGATGTTGTGGTGGATTGACTTTACCAATCTACTTTTTTAGATTTGTTTTTTCTTTTGGTGTTTTTTACCCTAATATTGGAAGAACAACTCTAGCAAAACACGCAATAGAGTGTGAAAGAGTGAAACAAATGATTTTGACTAAGGGTAATGATGCTTTTGAAAACTCTGAAAGTTCTACACAATTCTTGATGTGATGGATTTAGATATAAATATATATAATAAATGATAAATTTTTAATTAAATTATATAAATAAAATATTAAAATGATAATATTGAGAGTTGTAACGTGGTTGTATAAAAAATGTGAGTTGTGAATATATCATTACCGTTCGAGACGAATACAGAGAAGGCCATTTGATTCCTTGGTGTCCATTGGCAAGGAGAAATGATAGCACTCATTCTCTCTAGAAATTAATCTTGCTTTGTGTTTGTGTGGCTCTTGAGTGTGGCTTTTGGTTCAACATTTATGCTTCTTCATTGAAGATATTTTTTAAGACTAAAGTGGAGACTATAAGAATCATTATTACATCAATCATAATAGGTTTGAAAACTATATAGCTCTCTCAAATTAATGCCCCCTTTGGTTACCTTTCTCCTTTGCTTTAAACCCTCACTTGTTGTCACTACCCTTTTGTCCTATTAAGGAACCAAGTATAATGCAATTTTTTTTTTCTTTTACACCAAGCTTATCTATATGAACCAAAACAACTAGACATTTTTTTTTGTGTCTAAGTCATTATCAAATTAGGTTTTATTTTTTTCACCATGTTTCATGCATATATCCATCATCAACAATTACTAATTGTGTTAGACCTTATTGATTACTATATGTCTATATATATTCAATATTTTTCTGAAAAAAAGTAATGATATTTATAGATCACTTTCTTTTATAATAAATTATACACAGTAAAAAGTTGCAGGAAAAAATAAAAACAAAAGATGGGAAAATATTGATGGTGTGTAAAAATATGTTGTTTTTCCTCTTCAGATACTTTAACGTATTGTAATTTCATTTTAACGTATTGTAATTAATTTTTTATTTAATTTCAATACATGTGAAATATCATTAAGATAGATATATAGTTATGGAATGACTTATGTGTTGAAAGGAGACACCAGTGACTAGGGACGTAATCAAAGTATTTGTTGCGGAAAATTAAGTTATAAGATTAATTAAAATTAAAAAAAGAAAATTAACTGTTGAGCTTAACATAACATTATTTTAATTGATATATTATACACATCAAATTTTATGTGAATTATATATTTGATTTTATCTTACAGTTAACCATTATTTATTTATATGTTCAGAGATATAAACTGAAATAAAGTTTTCCGTCACAAAATATGAATTATTTTTTAAATTATATTATATTTTTTACTCTTAGATTATTCCATGAAAACTTGTAATCAAATTAGGTTGTAAAATTTTATGAGTTTAATATTAATATAAGTTAATATAAATTTGCTTACATCATTAATCATTTCAAAATCTCTCAAAATATTATTTTAAAAATTAATAATTCTATCTTTTCTATCACAATCTATATTTTTCATTAAATTTATTCTAATTAATTGTAAAGTGGACTCTAGCTAATCGGTAAATTTAAATATCAAGTATGTTGTGTTAAAATACTAAAAAGAGAAAATTAGTGTACATCATATATTGGAACATGATTTACTTTTGTTAAAGATATTATTAATGTAGGCATTGTTTTTGTAATTATAATATTTATATGTATATAATGATTAAAACTGAAAATATTATTATTTTATATTTAAAAATGACATAATCATATCATGGTTTACTTTATTAAGAAATAAATTGGTTTACTTTATTAACACTTGTACTGGTAAAGTTCTACGTCCTCTTCCTGTTAAATGGGAGTTTCCTTCACCAGGCTGGGTTAAAATTAGCACTGATGGGGCTGCTAGGGGTTATTCAGGTCTTGCCGCTTGTGGAAGTATTTTTCGTGGAAGTATGGGAGAGTTTATTGGAGTTTTCTCTGCGGTTCTTGACGTCCAGGCTGCTTTGGTTGCTGAACTTTATGGAGTTCTATATGCTTTGGAGGAAGCTTAAAAGTTGGGACTTACTAATGTTTGGCTGGAATGTAATTCTGCCTTGGTTTGTGTTGCGTTTACTGTTAGGACAAATGTTCCTTGGATGCTTCGTAATCGATGAAATATTTGTCTTAATTACTGTGAAAAAATCAGGTTTAGGGTTACTCATATTTTTCATGAAGGGAATGCATGTGCTGATAAGTTGGTTAATTTAGAACTTATTCATAGAGAATCCTTTCATTGGTATAATAGGCTTCCATCTAGTTTGTTCTTAAAATTCTTTATTAATAGGTATAGTCTACCTATGTATTTATTTTTGTTAACATATGGATTTTGGTCTAGTCCTCCCATATTTTTGTATTTTTCTTTTTTTTCTTTTTTTTTAATAATATTTTTTTATGTGATGACAAATGATTGTTGTTACTTGATGTGTCACTCTGATTGAAATGTCAAGTAACATAGTGATACCTAACATGAAAACTTATTATAAAAAATATAAAAAAATAAAAAAAATGGCATATGTATCAATCAATAAGTCTTTTTGTTATATAAATATTAAGACATCACTTAAATATCCCGTTTAATTTTATTTATTTATTATTTATAAAATAATTGATATAGTGTTGAAACTGCAACCAGAGTGCACATAAAGTAGATACATGAACCTTATTAAACAAACAAACATACGTTAGATGCTGTTGGCAAATCACAGGGCCACAGAGTTATAAGTATAGCCCAGAATCTAGTGACAGCTTTGTGTTTCATAGCCGTGCCACGACAAAGAATTTGATGTGAATAAGGCACTGAAATTGGAGCATGAACTCATTCACAGATGCTATTGTTGAAAGGCAAGACAGAAAAAAACAAAATAGGGAGATGCAGAGGACAGATTTGTAGCTCATAACAATGTGGAACAAAGCCTCTCACTACGACAAACATTCACAATATAGCGTCTGCTTTAGCGACACCAAGCACGCCATAAATGGTTCATGTTACAAAGTGTTAAAAATAAAAACAAAAAACCAAATATTAGTTTATGTTTGCTTTTAGAACCAAAAGTAGACACTGAGATTATATACTACTTTAAATTAGTAAGTTCTAACGTTAGTCTATTCGATACAAACAAACATATAAAAATAAAAATAAATACAAAAACAAAGGATTAATGTTTTTTTAAAAAATAATATGCTTAATGTAAACATAATAATAATTCAACTTGCGTGAACATGAGATAAGAAATAAAGAAAGAATTAGGTTTTCACATTTCTATTTTTTATCTTTCCTTGAAATTGCGAGAGTGTGAGTCGGAAGAGCATTTTTCCCATTCAATCAAATGGATTTAGACTGTGCTTTGAACTGAATCAAAATTTTATCTTTATTTATATCCGTATTTGTAAATCAAAACGCTTGATTTATGAATGCAGCTATTACAAAAATAGTTATAATGAACTTAATTTTAAAAATGTCACCGGAATTTTAAAAATTGTGTCTGATCGTAAAGCCACACTTAAGATATCATGTGGTGAGAAGCTGATAAGGGAGTTCATACACGTCGTAACCTGCTATAGACACACGGTATTGGATGTTTGAACTTACCTTGATCATTGATGTATGGATTAAATGTTAGTCTTTGGTAAGAGCATACTTAATTAGTCTTCTGAAAGACAATGACTCAATGTTTACTCAATATGATTGAAATGAAATCAAAATACTGGATATTAAAATGAAATCAAGGTACTGTGATTGAAATGGATCCATGTGTAGTCAATATAATTAAAATGAAATCAAAGTATTGTGGATTGAAATGAACTGAAGTGATTGTGACTGAAAATAGATTTAAGTTTGGTCTATATGAATGATGTAATTGATATTAGAATTTTATATCACAACATTTGAAAGAATTTTTATGAATGACTAATTTAATTGATTCTTTTTGCATTGAGTATGTTATGAAATTTATTTTCATTAGTTTACCCTTATTTTTCTTGTTATATTGTGAATTGTAATGAATATACTATGAGCATATGCTGATAGAGGTGTAGAAGCATCTGAAATGTCTTATAGGTTTTTATTTTAGTTTTGTGAATATTTGCATTAAATAAGTTTTAATCATTTACTAAAAATATTTTGAAAATAATTGAAGTTTTGTATCGGACACTATCTATAACTATATTGGAATAAATAGTAGTATTTGGAATGTTACAAAAACAACTTTATGTTTCATTGGAGTCAAACAATAATATGTGATTCCATGTTTGGGAGAAGAAACAATGGAGTAAAACTTTTATAATTTAGCACTAATGTTTTGAGCTTAGCATATTTTAATTTTGTTATGATCAAAGAAAACAATCATTTATTGGTTTGTTTCCTAACTAATTTTTTAGGCCATGATTTTTTCTTAGACATTATACATATTTATATTATGGACTTTAGTTCTATAGGAACTTAAATCGTCTAAACTCTAAATTTTAAATAGTTTTTAAATCTATTTTATAATTTAAGGGATATTCGTTCTTGTGTTGAATTTACTCAACTTTTGTAAAAAAATTGAATAATAAAAACTATAAATTTAAATATATTTGTAACAACTCTTTTAATTATGAGACCTACTTTATTTATTAATTTTTTAAAAGTAGTTGTATATAGTTTTATGTTAATCCACACAACGTGCATAAAAACAAGTAGAAGTTATAAAAAGGTTTTAACCTTATAGATTACCAAAACATGATTTAAATTTTAGAAAAACAGATTTCCCTTAAAACCAATTAGATATTTAAATGAAATATAATTATGGATAAAAACAATAAATACTTGACACCAATAATATAGAATACAAAAACAAAGTATATGTAATTATAAAGAACTTGTCACTCAGAAATGAATCTTCTCCTAAAATATCATCAAACTATAATTATGTCATTATAAAAAAATTATTAAATAAAAAATAATTTTAAAGATAAAAATAGTTAGTTACTATATTAACTAAATTAGATATTATTTTAAAGAAAAAAATTATTGGTATGTAAAGTAGTTTTTATTGTTAATAAAAATTTATAAACTAGTTTCTAAATTGATATCTAATTAGCTATCACCAAAATTTTACCTACCAATTAATTTATATTATAAAGTTAATAGGTAAAACATTAATAGTTAATTGATATCAATTTATAAATTTTTATTAATAATATAAACTATTTTAGATATCAATATTTTTTTAGTTCTTAAAATAATCAATATGATAACTTCTTATTTTTTAATTCTAAAAATAGTTTTTATTTAATAATTTTACCTAAACATTTTTTACCATAAAAAAATATTTTTGTTAATTAGTTTCTTTTGTAATTATAAAGGACTTTTTGTGGTATCTTGGGGGCAAGAAAGTTTTGTAAATCATCCTAGTAATCATTTGAAGTCCAAGGATTTAAACCTAAACATAAAGAAATGTGCCAATTATTTTCATTTGGTTGGATTAATAATGTGTTAATGGTCACTTTGAAGCATGGGTTGTAAAGAACTTGCACACTGAACTATCACATATAGGATTGCATCAAACTGAGTGGCAGAGATGTTAAATGGCATTGGCACTAAGCCATTATAAAACCAAATCAGGTTTCATAATTAAACAATCTGCCACTGCAGATAACGTCAAGAGTTTACAATTTTTGATTGGATAATCCACCACAACTGTCACTACCAGAATCAGCAACAGCTGCAACATATGCATAACATAACAACAAATTTGGTGACAACAACACACATTTTGCTTAACCCTTGTAGAAAAAAATGGAGCCACTGTTAGGTCCCAGCCAATTGCCATTAATTAAATTTGAATCATCACCATCTTTATATCCATAATTTTGCTAGTGGTTCAAAACCTGCCAGAACAACTACGTAAGCCAGTTAATATAATATATATGTTCTTGTTCATGCAAGTTAAGTTCTGCACCAAGACAATATTTAATTATCTGATATAGTTGTTTTGCATTGAGATTCTGCAATAGCACCTTGTAAAAAATATATTAATTAAATCACAGTTATAAACTGATGCATCTCTATTTTTGCAGTTGTTGAAAGTAATTTTCTTTTATAGGTGTAGTACTCTTGATTGGTGTTCTGAAATATAAGAACCCTAGAAGGAAATCTTTGGACACCTTTATCCAATACACTGAATAGAATTGAAATCAGTAAAATCTTCTAATGAAATACGCATGCATAGGTGAAAGATGTGTTGTTTGAGTGAGGAGAATGTGTTGATTATACCTTTTTACATGCTAAAGAACATAATGATGCTGAAGTGTGACCCTTTTGAGATTCTTGCTAAAAATATGTCATGCAGAAAATCTGAGAGGAGGTTCAAAAGTACCACCCAATATCCAAGATTCTGTGTTTTGATCTTCTTCCTATGAATTTGTAAAACTTTGGTTGATGTACAAAAAGTGAATTGATTGATGAAATGTATGTGTATATTTGATGAAATCTTAGGCTTTCATATCATGTACAATAAGAAAAGAAATGGGAGTTTGCATAGTGGGGTGCACACATTATTTCAAGTGACATCTTCAAAACCCATGCTTACTCCCCCTACCCCCTACCCTAAAACTTAAAAAAAAAATGAATGAATGTAAAATGAAAAAAAAAAGTATAAAAAAATTATAGAGTTTATTTATGGATAAAAGTGATGAGATGTCGCTCTCATCTTTAGACAAAGTGCTAATTACATGTTGGGAAGACTAATCAAGGTGTAATTTATAAGATTATTACATAAATAATAAAAAAGATTACAAAATAACAATGTAAAACAATTTTATATTATAATTCAATTACAAATCATAAATAACTATTATTTTAAAACCAAATTGTTAATAATAATTTTAAAAATTATATGAATAATAATTTGTAGTTCAATAATAATATAAAATTATAGAAATGTCAATTAGTTAATCTTATTACAATTAGGTATATATAAAAGATGATTTATATATTGTTTGAGTAAGGTATTGGTCCTATCTATACGAATGCGAATGAAAAGATGTTTCAGAAAGCGAATTTTCCTATATTCTTTGGTCTTTGATTAAGAAGTTACTCTAATATGTTTTGAATAATCTCATGTTAGTTATGTTAAGGATTTATATATATATATATATATATTCTCCTTTAATTGTGAAAAAGACAAAAAATATACGTGGTCATTGTAAGACGATGAAAGAATTATTTCTTTAATAGAATTTTCATAAATAAAATATAGATTTACTTTATTTAATACTAGTGAAAATACATACATGCTTGTATGTATATTTATTTTACTATAAAAAATATATATATGTAATTAAAAATTATTATTATAATAATTATTGGAATAAAAAATAATTATTAAATTGACATTAAAATTCTAAAATGTTATAAATAAAAATTATATTAAATAATAGTATAAAATTATAAAATGATAATTAGGTATATGTATATATAAAAAGAAAGTGATTGGTGTCCCATTTGACCCAAATATTAGTGCTACATGTGGAAACAAAATAGAGGTTCAGAAAGTGAACTCTCCTCCATCTCTTTGATCTTTGACTAAAGAATTTGTTCTATGTTTAATAATGTTACATCATTTAAGATTTGAAGTTAAGACTGGTTTATATTAATTCCTCTTTTAGCATTCCAAAATACCTTCAAATAAAAAAAAATATATAATAGAATCACTAAAACAAACAATGGTAATTAATTAAACCCATGTATACTATTTTTAAAAAATAATAGTTTTCACAATTTATGAAATGGTTATAAAGTATTAAAAAAGTTCTTAGATACAGATACGGATAACATTTTTTTATCAAAACACAAATATTTTTTTTAAAGAAAAACATTAAAAAATTTGTTTCTTTTACATTGTAAAAAAAACACCAAAATACATGTTATCATAATGAAAGAGTTAATTTTTTAAAATTAAATTCAATAAATAATTAATAAATTTAGTTTATTTTACACTAGTGAAAATATATACGTACTTGCATGTATATTTTTTACTATAATAAATAATAAAAATAACAAATTATAATAATAATTTTATTATTATAATTATTAAAATAAAAAATAATTATTAAATTTATATTGAAATTATAAGAAATTATATTTTATTAATTTTCCAATATTAGAATTATACTAATAAAAAATTATTGTAGTTTTTTACAAATCAATAAAATTGGTTATATTTATAAAGGTAAAATGAATAAAAATGTATGTACACTAAAACAGCATTTATGAAACAGATTCTTCTTTATTTATAAATATAGATTATAGATTTTACATCCATATTGCTAGTGCTAATAATGTGAGAGACAGAAAAAGAGTTCTAAAATTATTGAAAAATACAGTTATTGTCCATTTTTCCCGTTTAAAATAAATAATTTCCATTTTAATTGTGGATAATAAGTGTTCATTATTAATGTAGCTAATTTGTTTAGATTTCTAATTACAATTTGTTTCATAATTATCAAAATTATCTCCCAAATTAAGACACCTTATTTATTCTATCAATTTCTCTTTCCCTTATATGGTTTATTATTATAAAAATTAACTAAATAATTTTCTAAACTAAACAAGTTTAAATGAAATATAAATTGATATTATTTTATGATGAATATTTTACAAAATGTGTTTTAAAGGATTAAATAAAAGTTGTTTTAAAATTTAAAAAAATAAAAACATTACATTGTTATTATAATATTATAATATTATAATTACATATATAATATTTACAGATTTTAATCAAGCATGGTTCATTTTCATTAAAAAAAATCTAGTCAGATTTAATGTATCTCTCCTCTTAATTTTTTTTTTCTATTTACGGGAATAAAATTCGAAACCTAAATTAAAATATACCCCTTCAATAAACAACATGTTGAGGCTAATATATTATATTAGAAAAAAAATGTAAAAAGAAAACTAAGACAAAAATAATATAAAAAAAGAGATTAGAAAAATGATTTGAGTTGACAGGGCGAGCAATAGGGCTAAGGATGGTGGAATAGCTAGCCATGCGTGCTCGTTAGCATGGGCCCCACAGATGACATCTACTATGCGCCTGCGTTTTTCTCGTCTCTTCTGTCAAACATTTTATTTGGTTTTTTCCTACTGCCAAATGCCAACTTAATTAAAATATACCTAATATAATATAATACCAGATAAAATATAGTTAAAATATAAACCTACTATAAATTATTGAAGCTCACGACATACACTTAGTATGAAAAACAATAGTTATTTCTATTACTACAAACATCAATTCTTAATGTATCACAATCTTAAACAGTGAAAAAGGAAAATTTAGGCCTTACCTAATTCTATGCATTTCATTTTATTTTATGTAATTAGAGTGTAACTATTTCAGAAATTCAAGTTAACATCTTTTAATAATATTCTAAGATATTAATTTCACTTCATCTTTGTGTAACCTATCATTAAGAGGGGGCGGGTGGGCCAACTCTACCCTAGGATAAATCAGGCTCATCCGTCAAAGTTATATGGGTTGAAATTGATATTAACTTCGTCATAGGGTGAATTTGCAGATTGACTATCACAGTTTAATTTATTTTTTTGTTGTAAATTTTTTTATTTGGTTGTAGTTATTAATATTACTTTTTAGACATTAAAAATGTAAGGAAGATCAATGAAATTGAATCAAACTATAATATTTTAGTCAAAACAAGTTTAATGTCTAACAAAATAAAGTAGATATCAACAATATTTCAATGAATCAGATGATGTATAAAGAAATTAATATAAAAAAATATGTAAAATATTGACCACCATCAATTTTGATTATAAAAGCATGACATTCATCTTTAAAAGTGTCAAAAATAAAGAAGGGTGGGTGGCAGGCTAGCCCGCCCCACCTGCGGCCTGATGGATTGACAGGTTAGGTAGGTCAGACCAATACAGATTGGCAGACTCAAAAGGTTGACATGCCCTGCCTAAATGATGGTGGGTCGGCAGGTCAGGCTTGACCCACTTTTTCATCCCTACATAGAATGAGTCTCTTATACTAAAATCATTCGTTCACTCAAGTTCAATAGTCAAGATGGTTATATAACCTCAACCTTCAAAGTTAATACATTTACAATGTAGGAAATGAAATTAAGATGTTCTCTTTTACTATCTCCTAATAGTTCACCAGAAGGTGCAAGGTCAAAATATTTACACAACACTATCAATATTGCACTTAATAATACCAACTATATAAGTCTTTCTAAGAAATTTAATCACTTGGAGAGCTTTCCTAAAATAATTTGTGATATTAAAGTGTTTAAGAATCATAAATTCGTCAACACTATTGTTCATCATTCCTTTAGATTTATTTCCTGTACGAATAATACAACCAACAATTAGAGCTTTAGAGGGATGAAATTTATTGGCGTACCAAATTTTTGACCATTCCTCATCCATCAAATGAATGACAATATGTGATCAAAACTCGTGAACTCCATGTCCTAGAGCTAAAACCTACTAGAGAAAAAAAAATACTCATGAGAACATCAATAATATAAGAGAAATTAATAGTGCGATAAATTTGCATCCATAACTAAAAATTCTGTGCAACATCACAATTGAAAAATATATGTTGTAGATTTCTAACATAAGAACGAGAGAAACAAGAAGAAGAACACACGAAGATGTCATTCTTCTGTAAATTATCATAAATAGGAAGTCTATTATAAAACAACTTCCCGATTTCCAAGGACTTTGAAGGAGGAATACAAGCATTCCAAATTCATTTGGCCCAAGAAACCTGAGAACGTTGTTGTTTGTCTCTGATATAAAACTTCATAGATTTCTTATTCAAGATGTCATCCACCATCATTGATTGTTTGAAAGAGTAAAGTTATCCAACTGAGATTGTAGACTAGGAATTTTGCCCAAAATTCAAGTAGACACTTCACATTCAGTGTTGCAAGCATAAACTACAACAAATTGCAAGCCCATGCAAATACTGAAGGGCAACTGCTACATCTTAAACAGTGGTTCATCCATGCACCAAGAATTATTCTATAAGTGAATTTTTGTGTCATCTTCCACAGCTTATTGTGCAATATTTATAATAATGTCTAACCAAATGTTTATGTTATTCCACATAACAGAAGATTTGTATATTTTAATAGGTTGTTGGTATTTGTTAAGAAATATATTCCTTAGTAAACTCTCCCATAACGATGAGCCAAATTGAAATTTTAATTTTTTGTATGTATATAGAGAAGAAAACATGTGTGCTGATAAACTAACTAATATTTTTCATTGATTTGAAACTTGCCCTCTTATATTAATCAATAGTTCATTAAAAATTTGTTTGAATTACCAAATTTTTTTTTTATGTACCTTGTTTTAGTCCCTTATGGATGTTACATTTTTTTCCCGCTTTTTCATAATAATTTTTTTTTGTAGACAAATGAATGGATAGGATTTGGGCAAACCTATTATATAATCCACTAAAGAAACATCGGCTTAGGTTGATTTTATGCGTTTTTTCATATTAAATTCAATCCAATCCAACCAAATCTTGAGCAATTTAGATTGAATTGGGTCAAGATTTAAAAAAAATAAATATTAAAAGTTATACTATTCAAGTATTAACATAATTAAAAAAATAATACGATGTTTACAAATATTAATTCAAGAAAGTGAATAAAGTTAAGTCATAACAAATTTATCAAAATTAATCAAGACATGAAAATTAAAATATAACACAATTTGTTCAAATTAACAAGTTATAATAATAAAATGAACATTAACATAAAGTAAATATGATATAAATATTAAATAAAAATCACAAATGAAGTTTTCTCAAAATATTAAGCAATACAAAACAAACAAATATATAATTAATTATTAGTAATATCAAGTTTATGAATTAAACATACAAAATTTAAAGATAAAATAAATTGCACTTACATAATGAGTGGTCCTAAATTTTAATATTTTAGTCCGTACAAGGAGTAGTCTTACAGATAATAGTATTTAATGTCAAACTATACAACTCTAAACGTTTAAACATTTAGAAAAATACTTTTTTCACATTATAAACAAATGGAGAAATAAAAGAGAAGATAGTAGTAGCTTCCAACTAGTTTGCACATCAAGGCACAATTAGTCTTAGAATTTACACCAACTTGTTTTGCACACTTCTTAAAAATAGTCACCTACTTGGAGAAGACCTCACAAAATTGCAAGTAAATTACCCTTATTTTTTAATTGAGGATTCAATGTCCTTTAACCCATCAGTCATAATCCAATTCAAAATGTGAGCAAAACAACACTAACGCATGAACTTGCCACTAAATTCTACTTCAAATTGTTCAACACATTTTACAAGTAAAATGACATAGCAATTCATCAAATGGTAGCAAGGACTCCTCAATAGATTGGCCTAGCCAAGATATTTAACACAGTCATTATGGAAAAAGTGAGATGCATGTTGTTGAATGTTGGAGTTCTAAAAGGGTGTTAGTGGTGAAGTTGATGTTGTTTTTGTTTAGACATGATGAATACATGTCTATCAACAACGCTAGAAATGAAGACTCTTGAGGAAATCTTGGTTAACACATTCCCGCAACCTTGAAAACTTGGGAATCTTTGGTTTTGTTTCCTATGCTCACACGAGGCAAGGAAAATTGGATGCATGTGTTGTTAAACGCATGTTTTTGGGCTATCAAAAAGGTGTGAAAACATATTGTATATAGTGTCTTGAGACAAGACTCAAGAAGTGTATTATCAGTCGGGACATCATCTTTAGTATGACTGAGATGGCTTATAAGCCAAATGTTTCAGAATATGAGTTTAGGATTAGCCAAGATGGTGAAAAGGCTAATAGTGAGATGGAGTCTAACAGAGAAGAAACGTCTAGTTTGCGTTAGACCATTGGTAGATGACAGATAATAAATTTTTGATGAAGACATGTATGCTCATGATTATATGATTGTCAAAGATAAAACAAGGAGGACGATTAGAGCTCTAGATAGGTATGAATATGTAAAGCTTATTGCATACTCCTTAGTAACTACTAGTAAGGTGTTAGAAGATGAACCTTCTAGTGTATCATTTGCACTAGCAAGTAAGGAGAAGACTCATTAGTTATATGTCATGAATGAGAAGATGAAGTCACTTCATCTGAACAACACTCTGAACTCTTGTTCATAGACTTTTGGCCTCTAAGTTGGTCAATTCTAAATGGATTTTCAAACTTAAGATGATAATCCAAAAATTAGTCAACGGAAATTCAATATGAGATTAGTGGCTAGACGCTTTACTCAAAGACAATGGGATTATTATAATTATGTGTTCTCTCATGTAGTAAATTAAATATCCATTCAAATGTTGTTAGTCATGTTATTGAGTTTAACCTTATGCTAAAACAAATGGAGGTTAAGATTGTGTTACTATATGGAGACTTATAAAAGACAATCTACATGAAATAACCAAAATGATTTGATACTAATAGTTTTTCAAAATAAGTAATATTCGTGTTCCATAGTTTGTTGTTCAATATCAAATGACATATTAATAATAGAATAAATTTATTTTAAAATATATAGTATCAAATTTATAATTAAATCTTTACAGGAGCAAAATTTCACCTTTACAAACCTATACGAAAAAAATTGTTTTATGTTTATATAAAAATGTTGTAAATAATATTACAATCAATCAAGTTATCATTGATATAATAATGTAAAATTAAATCCTAAATTATGTAGCTATTTTACATTTTTTAGTGCATATATTAAATCTTTTTAGATTATATCTATAATGATATAGAATGAAAATTTCTTATTTATTTTTTCTCCTTCTTAGGAATGGGGTATTTTGGTTTGGTATAGTGTCATTTTTCCTGTTAAATCAGTAGTCTTTTGGAAAGTTCTTCACAATAGACTCCCTACTAATAAGGATGTTGAAAAGAGATAGGTTAGGATGTGCTTTATATGTAATTTGTGCAAGGCTCAGGATGAAGACACACTACAAGAAAATGATGAAATAGAAACCAATTTTTAGAGACCAAAATAATTAGTTGCAATAGTAACTAAATTAGAGACCATTTTGGAAACTAAAACAAAAATTGGTTTCTAAATTAGTT
>Ga0123342_1003994_pt1 | contig 23069 bp, 10 predicted proteins | sample Turbeawhitnodule_FD_89960 | JGI IMG/M metagenome (GOLD analysis project Ga0123342, IMG submission 89960) | Root nodule microbial communities of legume samples collected from Mexico - Turtle bean Mexico white nodule | ecosystem: Host-associated > Plants > Roots > Nodule | place: Mexico: Nepantla... | reverse complement strand
ATTAAAATAAATAAATACTTTTTGATAAAAAAAATATATAAAAAAATAAATATAATTGATATATATATATAATTTTTAAAAAATAAATATATATATATATATATATATATATATATATATATATATATATATATATATATATACGCACGCACACAAACACACGAATCTCTAAACTAAACTAAAACTTATGACATTAAAAAATATACTTTAAATAAAATAAGATGTTTATAGGTAATAGTTCAAACAACTTAAAAAAATTTAGTTTAGCTGATTAAATTTATAATATAGTTTAGTTCAAAATTTATTTAAAATCATTTCGTAATATAATTAAGTTCCTTCAAACTATTTTCTAAATTTAGTTTAATTTTACAATAGTTTAATCTTAAAATAACTTTAATTTATTCATTTTATCCCATTCTAATTAGCTTGGATGGTATTTTTAAAAGGACATGAATGGTGGACATAAACTAAAATAGAAAAGAAAAATGCTTCGCAGTTGTTGAAAGGGGAAAGCCATTGATGAAATTGGTTTTTGAAGCTTATGAGGAACGAAATTGGTTGCACAAGAATCTTGACAAAAGCTCACTATAATCACTTTCTATATTATCGTTTATCATCTATTTATTTACGCAAATATCTATTATATGTTCACTCCTAAAATAAAAAGACATAAAAATGTAGATTAATTATTTTTAATAACGGACACCATTTTATATAATTTCTATAAGAAAATGGTATGTAAAAATATGGAAAGAAAAAATAAGATGTATCATGTATATAGAAAATATATATTAGTGTAGGGAGTTTCTCCGTCCAAATTATAATCTAATTAGGTAGGGATCATTATTAAATTAATTGCATATAATTGGATACAATATTACATACAATAATTACATATAATTTAATAATAATTATTTTTTTAATAATTTTTTAATTTTTTATTTATTTTTGTAAATTTCATTTTATAGAAAACAAGACACAAATATGAATCTCGGCAGTTTTAAAATTAGTATTAATATGGTATTGGATTACAGAAAAAGGAAAAGCCAGAATTAATTTGGTTTAATCCTGTGGAGTAGTTCAGTTATAATTAGTTTTTCTAATGCAACAAAGTGATGTCTGGTGCGTCAGGTATAATTTATAACATGATTAGTTTTTCTTTCTTTCACAGTTGTAGCAAGTTACAACCACTACAACAGAAAGAAAATATTATAAAATTTCAACTTCTTTTCCAACTAACCACTACTCATTGCAACTGCTTTCGTATGAGGCAATGTTTTTATTCATGCAACGCAAGCTTATATAATTTTTTTGTTTCCGCCTGAGATATTTTTCTAGCTTTTTTAATGCATATATAAAGGGATAGAATATATGGTTAATTAATTAATCAATCTTGAGATCCCACAAGTGAATATTAATGTTATGTTAACAATTCAAGATCAGTTTATCGCAACATTATTAAATTATTGTGTTCAATTATTTAGTTAAAGACTCCCTTCTAAAAACATTATCAACGGTAGCTGGAAATTAGTACTAGAAACCTAAATCTGAAATAAAAAATTTGTTGAAACAAAAAAGCAATCATAACACCATTGTTTAACACTGTTGTAATATATGTTTTGAAAGTGTGTTATAAAGTTAATTTTTTTGTTATTATTTTTTAAATACATGTTTATAAATTTGTATGTTTTATCAAATAATAAGATTATTTTAATTTAATAAGGAGTAAAATTGTCGACTAAAAAAATGAAACAAGATAATTATAAAAAAATTACTTTATAGAAGGATTAAATATACTAATACTACTTAAAGAAGGAATTGTATTTTTTACATTAGAGTTAGAAAACATCATTCTTTATCTAATGATACTTTAACGACGACTCTTAAGTTGTATATAATTTTTTATATGATAGATTTAGAAATAAATATATATAATAAAAAATAAATTTAAAATTAAATAATATAAAAAATATTAAAATAATAATATTGAGAGCTATAATATGATGCTATAAAAAGTTATAGTTGACAATATATCATTACTCGTGTATATAAATATTTTATGATTGACAAATTATATAATTTTAAGATCCGTGGAAATGAACTTGTATAATTTTAATAATAAAATTTTAAACTAAATCAAACTGCTTTATAAATTGTGATTTTTTTGTTTGTTTTAATTATTGGTTGTTTGCTTTTATATTCTTTTCCAGTTTTTGTTATGATATATTGTTACAGAATATTTATAATGTTTAGTAATGAGTACTTTTTTATTGGAAAACTCAATTAAGTCGCCTTTGTTACACCCGTGATTCTTTGGCAAGTAGAGAAAATAATAGTTTGTGTTATCAATGAAATTAAACTAACAGAATATACCAACCGTTGGATATTAAAAAGTTTAGAGAACTAGAATAATACAAACAAGTTGGAGAGCAAAAACAAAAAACAAGTTAGCATGCCAAAATATTAAGTTTGCTTATTAGGCATATTTATATAACTTAAAAATATGGAATTAATTACATAACAATGATGATATTCATATCCATTTGGAAATTTTAGGATCTTTATGAGAACAAAAATTCATTTTACTGTCATTTCCCTCCCAAAATGTGTGTATTAAACAGCCGCAAAACTCAACCAAAGTATCTACTACAGCTAGTCTAACTAGGGAGACATTTATTTAACATACAACATGAAACCATTACCAAATATATTCGTACGGTTGAACAAGGATACTGAATGATAATGACTCACTTTCAAGTACTCTTTTACTTCTCAAACAGCCATGGATGAGTTCATTTCATTGAGTATGCGGCAATATCTATTATGGTCTGAGGTGTTTTTGAAGCCAGGAAGGAAATCTGTAAAGAATCTTAGAACCGCAGAAAGATGTTGAGAGTCATTCGAAACAAATGCTGCTTCTAAGAACAATGATGGCCGGATGGTATCCACCTGAAAATTCAACAAAATCATAAACACAAGCATTTCCATACTTGTTTTCCGATTATACTCAATCTCAATATTACAGTACTAAAAGTAGTTAGATACTAGATTTTATATATCAGCTGGAACCGGAAACTAACCATTAAATAAGCATAATAATTGCAAGAGATCATTTTGACCCATAAAAATAAAATTTAAAAACAAAATAAAAATGTATTTTTAAAATTTTAGTCATTGAATTAAACTGATTTTAATTTTTAGATTAGATCATTTGATATATAAATTATAACATGTATTTACGTCCTAGTAAAATAATGTTACTTTTAATTTTTTAAATATAATTACTTTTCTAAAAAATGAGCTGACACGTGTTGACTATGTCTAAAGCCCATATGGGCTGTGGGCTAAATAGTCTGGGGGGAAATAGCTTAGTTCAATTTAAGTCACGTTTTGTTTACCTAATCCACTCTGTTTTGCGGATGCATATTTGAACACATATATTTTGACACCTAACATCTACTTTACTGATTTCCAAAGTATCTATCAGCACCTCAATCTCCCCAAGCATTCCAACAACTTCAAACCCTTTGTGATCATAAAAAGCTGGTCGGCGAGGTTTCAATGAAATGAATAACAATATCTGTACGCGATACCATCTTATAGAAGTATAATCCATCGCAGAGATATTGACGTGGTTCAATCACTTCAACTACATAAATGAATTTTCATAGAAACATGTAGCCAGACAGTCATTTTGCTAGGCTATCTCCTATATTTGGTTGAGAGGAAAGAAAGTGAAGGAGAAAAGCTAGAAATTTAAATTGATGGGAAACTAGATGAAAAAAACGAAATATTTTTAAGAAGTCAAATTTCTCATCGTTTTGCTTTCACTTTTCTCACTAACAAACAAATCAAAAGGCATTCTTTCCGTATTTTCTTTCTTCTCTACTTTTCTTCCTCCAACTTTAATCCCTTCCAAACGTAGCATTAACTGGAGACATGCCCATGAGAGCAAATGCAGAACTAGGAATTTCAGGAAATATGAAGCCTTTAGAGGAACATTCTATCACGAGTACGTGGGGGCTTTAAGCTAGGTGGTCTGGAGGTGATGTTTTCTTCAAAGCCCAGGATGAGGTTCATATACAAGATCTGGCAGGGATTTCTGGGACCCTTGCTCTCTGATTAAGAGTACCCTAATGCAATTTATACATGGGCGCCTTTGGATTAGCAATACAAGCTTCCCGATTACCAGGTTAAGGGCTACAGGGAGGCAGCTACTGCAGGTTGACAGGTCAAGTGTGGGAGTCCAATTTCCGAGATTGTTTAGAATGTCCACTGATGGGTATTTAATAGGAAACAGAATCAGGTCAATAGAGGAGATGTGACCTTGTCGGTTATTTATATTGAGAGGCTTAGACTTCCTTGACCCACTTCTCACAAAGGAACCCTTCTATCAAGGTGATGGATGAAGCCTGATCAACTGGTGGGGTTTCCTTTCCATAAAAACCTACCAATATAGTGAGTGTATGTCTATTGGAGGCACCTAAACCCTACCTCTATTGGATTTCGAAAACAATATAACACCTACACTTTATTTTCAGCAAAGGACTATCTATCTCCAGATGTTGGGAAATTATAACCTATAATATAGGGATAGCTGTTTTGTACAGAAACAATGAATGCAAGTATCAAAAGTGCAACACAAGAGTCCTCAGTTTTCCATTATCTCCGGGCTCTCTTCATTATTTAAAATATTATATAATGATTACTTCCTATACCAGGAGTCAGCACAGTAAGAAGTTACCCTATATTTCCGTGCATATCTTAAGGCTTCAAGGTAGTATCCATCCTGCACAAGCAACAAAACATAATCATGATGTAAACCCAATTGTCTCAGCATATCCAGACCAAGCTTCCTAGTTTGGGCATTCTGGCGACCAGACTCTAGGAGTTGCAGTGCAACTTCCTTAGAGGGCTCCAGAATCTGCAACGAAAAGAGACAGGTCTTAGAATCAAACAAACCATAATTAACATAAAAAGGCTTCCAAACTTTACACTTATACACAGAATTTTCTAACCTTGTTTAGGACAAATAACCCGAGCTCTGCATAACGTTCATTGCGAGCCAGAAGTTGAATAATTAATACATAAGCATTTGGGAGTACACGTATCTTGTCTAAATTAGCACTGTAATAAAAATAAAGAGTGAAGATTCAAAATATTGGAGGCAAAATTTTACTAAATCAAGAAAAATATACCATAAAAGCACACGAATGTACATCATTTAAAATGGACACATGGTACAATACAACTGACCTAATATATGTTTAAATAACATCCTAAATAAAGTCCATGGCTGGCTTATGGTAATTGTTAGTTTTTGGAGTTTTCCAGACTTGCCTTGTTTACTTACAAATTATGATATTATGGCAGTGGACCAAACAAAAATCCATTAGAATCTAGAGCAAGTATATCAAATGCCTTCACAGTTATTAAAACAACTTCTCAATTCTTGTAAATAGGAGCATTTAGTGTTTAGTATCTTTCTAAGTAGTTCAGTAAGTGTTTAGCATATTCAATATTCCTTAGGAAGTTGTGATGTAAGAATTGTTCTCTTGAAAACAGTAGTTGTTATTAATTATGTTTGTAATCATTCTTGTTATAAATAAATCAATCTGCTGAGTAGAAAAGATACTTCAACACATTCAGAAAATTTCCTTTCTCATTTTTCTCACACTAACTCAAGAACAATAGCATACCTGTGAAGGAACTCAATAATGATAGCAACCAAGTAAGAAGGGTCTCCCACCATCTCTTCATCCGCAGGAGAAAAGACAAAGCTGTACATCTCATCCGGTGAAATTGCTGCGGAAGTAAGTTGGGATTCCTCTTGCCCAGACTGAAGAGATGATTGGATAACATTAGCACTATGGGCCTCCTTTGAATTGTGTTTTGGATTTGTAGACTGAGACTCATCATCAGAATCCAAACTTGAAACAGTTGAAGCTTTATTAAGAGATCCACGGTCGACTCTTTCCATAGATTCATGGATGACTGATTTTCCAATTACATCTGTTTCGATAGCAGATACCTCAGCACCAGTATTTTGATCACCAGATGCCTTCTCAGGCTTCTGTCCCTTGAGATAGTTACCAGTTTTAATTGAATGGGAGTATGAGGTGACAAGTACATTTACAGCCTTGGCAACCACAGGCACAGGCCTGTGCTCTAGAATAAGTGTACGTGTTATACCCAAGCACAATTGTTTAGCCTGAAAAGCAGAGACGAGGGGACATTTGGTACAAAAATAATTATTTCAAACTTTCAAACAGACATATAGATGAAAATACTGTTAAAAACTGTAGTTTTTTTTGACAAAATGACATTCCAGGAAATATATATACAAAATCCTTTCCTTAAGGAGCTAATTAAGATTAGCTTTTTTTCCCCATAATCACATTCCAGAGTTGCACTGAAACACAAATAAATAAAGGATAAAGAGAATTCAGTATTCTCATGTCTAGCAATCCTGAATACAGCTATGTAACACCTTACTTCCATGATTGAAAACCAGTATAACTTTTCTTGACAATTAAAATAAAAATCATTCTTTTGCTAGGGTAGATGATACCAATCAACTGTTAAATGTCTATTCAATGCGCTTTAGTTATCATGTTGTACAGAGGGATACTAAGGTGAAAAGGTCCCTTAAGTAAATGACTTGAGCAAAAAACCATGAAGTCACAGCTAACTTTATTTCAAGGACTTAAATATGCTAAACCTAGCTAACGATTTAAGTTTTAAAAAAAAAACAGATTAAAAAAATGGATGAGTTTATTGCATTAATTATGCTAAAGCTGGGATACATAAAAAGAACTTAATGCATAAATCTATGCCAAAGGACAACTGAGAGTGGCAAGTGATATCAGAAAAAATTTATTGTACAAACTAGGTTAAAGCCAGAATGTGTGAAAAAAATAAAAACATAACGCCTTTTAACTTAGTACCTTCCTTTCTCAGCTAAGCCTGTAATATCTAGAAGTGAGAGGTTATCATCCAGAAGGGTATAAAACTCGCCAAATTTGAGAAACTAAGTTTATTTAAGGATCTCAATCAACAATTAACAAATTAAGCTAACTACTGAAACTGTAATAGCAGCTCCAATAAATAAAGTTTTCAATACATATTCGTGGGCACAACTCCAGTTACAAACTAATTACAGGAGAACTGATTAGTGATTTGAATTGAAAAGAAATAACCAATAGAAACCGCTCACTATTGCACCCAGAAGAATTAATCAATTAGATACATTGGTATGACAAGGCAGAGAGAAAGATACCTTATTCGCTTCCAACCTCCGCCGCTGCAGGAACTCTAATACTGATGGGACCTCTGAGCTACTGGCAGAAATTGCCTGCAAGGTAGAATTATTCATGAAAAAGAAAGCTCGTATATTCAGTATTGAAATAAATATAAACAGATAACTGACCTCTAAGTCTAAATTGAACTTCCACAATAACTTATTGGCCACATCGCATACGAGGTCAGGCACTAGGAAAGTCCATGTATTAGTGTATGTAACTGCTCCATGACTACTCAAAACATTACTGTCTGAACTCTCACTTTCTCTGCCACTCGATTGAGATGAAGTACTAGATCTGGGGAATCCCCTTAATAATAAAGGAAGTGGTGCAGATATAGGTGCTCGAGAATCTGCAAAGAGATCATAAAGTATAACAACCTTTGCATCAACTTGATGAATAAGAAGTACATTGTCGACCACACTCACGGCAATCCTGTTGGAATAAATTGGTAAAGAGCCCTGCATATACCATTGACATCAGTCTAATTTTTTCAAGTCTATAGTTCAATAACGAATTACATAAATACTACTTTCATACAAGCTCTAGGATAAAATTACATACCCCAGATACTTTATTACTATATGGCAAGTTTTAACATAGTTATAATTGTCTTAGATTAGAGAGTAAATTAGTATATATGAAATTGTATTATCGCATAGATGTGTAGCTCATAGGAAATTGTAAGAAAATCAATGTGTATTATGTCTTGCTTATGCTGTGAGATATTTATGGTAACCTTCCTCCTTAAAATCTTTCAAAATTCCATTTTTGGTGTTTTTTATATTGATTGTAGGACTACTTGGAGAGGCTAAATGAGGATGAATCGAAGAGAGATTATCCACTCAGTTTTGGAGCATGAAAACATGAGCATTGGAAGGAGATTGTTCAAATTTTCTTGCTGTCTAGTGTGTTAAAATGCCTAGAAGTTTGTTTGAACATCCAGGACCATGTAACTACAGCCCTGTGCATGTTGAAACTTTAAACATCCAAAATTGCTTTTACATGTACCGAATTCATCAAGATTGATATAAATAGTTGTTCCTAATTTAGAAGATGAACTTTTAATGATTGAAAAACATTTTGTAACTCATGGAACACTTGAGAAATTACGAATCTATCTCATGAAATTGGTCAGAGATCACTTTTTTCTCATTTTCTCTCTGTAGTTTTTCTTTCCTTTTCAATTTATCACTAAATCTCTAGGTTGGGGAAGAGGAATCATCATTCAATTCCTGTGTGGTTTGATGGGTTTGATCTAAATTTTCATTTTTACCCTCCAATTGAGTGAATTGCTTTGAACTTTAAGCAATTATTGGCTATCCACCTAGAAATTAAAATTAAATTCAATCTTTCAATTGGAAAAATGATTATTGGGTTGGATATTGGGAAATTTCACCATAGCTGTTGGAACCTACAAATAGGACTTGATAAACTGAGATATTCCAAAATACAAAACTAAAATTTAATGCTATCTTTGGTTGAGATTTGGGAATACCTAAAGAATTAGGGGTTTGGTTAGCACATAGGGTTAAATTTCAAGGAATTGAATTTAGCCTAAAGTAGCAAACTTGGGATTGAATTGAATTGGTTGATAATTACTTGGATTGAAAGCTGGATTTAATTACTCAAGAGGAAAATAGAAAGGAATCTAACCCTAGCTGCAGTTCATCATTGTTACTTATATTTTGATCTATGGACTTGTGCTTTATGCTTTGCATTCTTTGTTCTGTTTTATTTTTGGAATCACTCAATGCAATGCATCTCTACCTCGTGATTTAAAATATTGTGATTTAGTACTTGAATCTAATCCTTGTGGGAACAACCACTTTATTATTTGATTCAACTTCAATAGAAAAGTTTTCCAGATTGTTATGCAAACAAGAAATCATAAGTGAACTGAAATAGTAAATCATTCAGAATTTGGGCAAAACCAACCTGCTGTATCACTGCATCACGATATAGCCGATAAGAATGGAGCAGCATAGCAATTCTATCAACTTGTAAGCAGTATATCCTACCATAACTGTGGTTGATTGTTAAAGACATAAAACGTTAAATAGGAAGCTATGGTGACCTTAAAGGTATAAGTTTGATGATGTAAATAACTGATACATACACAGTCACAATAAAGACATCTTCAGCTGCTAAAACAGGCTTACTATTTGCCTCAGATTTGGCCATAACCATCTCAAATCTTGGCAAGCGAACAATATCTGCAGATGAAATCTAAGAAAGGCATTGCTGTATTAGCCAAAAAAGAAATAGCACTGGAGCAGTATCAGTTGATATTCTAAATTAATACTCATGAGTCACAACAAGCACCATAACAGAAGCTGCATTGACACATGTCACTCTTTTCTAAATAAATAATGATATCTAACCTTATTTTCTTTAAAAAAAAAAAACTATTCTTCATGGTAAATATCTTCTTGATCTAAAAATTACAAGAAAAAGAAGCAACCAATACAATTTACAAACTCTCACCTGAAATCCGTGGAATGTCTTGCACTGCATGCCGGAAGCAAGAAGAACCAAGCGACTTTCATGGGTGTAAACATACCAACTCACATTCAGTTTCTTTGTTTGCACCAGTTGCAGTGATTTTGACTCTGAATTATATGCATACAAGTCTAGACCACTGTTTAGGAAGTTTTTAAGTCAGTATATACATAAAAAAAATGAAAAAAAGAGAGTAGAGAACAGGAGAAGGATAGGGAAATATTGATAAAAATACTCGGAAAATCACATAAAAAGCTAGACATTGTTGGAAAGCCCAAGAACATTTAAACCCCAGACTAGAATCTCATAATTCTAATGTGGGACTGAACTCACATTCCAAAAAATTGGATCATAACATCCTACCACAGTTTGAGTCTTAGTGCCTATGTGGGTTGGCTGGGCACTAGCCCTTTAATTAGTCTCCGACAAACACTGCACTGGCAGCATCACCTACCACATCACTTGTTTGCAGCTGAGAGACAAGGTGAAAAGCTTCGATAAGAATTGATAAGAACATAGGGAGATTACTCTAAAAATATAGTTACGTAGACTCGAGCCCCATACGTTGAAACTAGATGCTAACAAATATTTGTGTCATAGTCGTGTTTAAAAATGTTTTATGTACTATATTATTTAGAACAAGATTCTTACAAATGTATACAAATATTTTTGCTCTCTGGCAGCACTGTTATTTGAAAAAAAATATCTTCTCGATAGTTGCTATGTTCTCTAAGCATTTTTGCTTTCCAACAGCTCGCGCATCCTCTAAGATTTTCTTCTTTTTGGCAGCCCTGCATCCTTTGAGCATTTTTGCTTTTCAGCAGTTGTCGTGTCCTATGATCATTTTTGCTTTCAACAGTTATCACGTTCTCTGAGTATTTTTGCTTTTCAGCAAACGCTGTGTCAACTTACCATATTTGCACTCTGATAGTCATCGTGCCCTCTGATCATTTTTAACAAGTTTGACTAGTATGTTCCACCAGTATGAGGGGAGAGTGCTAAAGATATGATTTGAAAGGATGAAACATATTGAAGATTGATTGTCACTTGGACAAAGAGAAAGTCATTTCTGGGAAATATCTAATAGCTTTGTCATTCATTATTTACTTTGTTAGCTTTGACAGCCAACTAACTGATATGTTTACTAAGTCTCTCAAGCAGTCCTGTATTGATGACATTTTGTAAGAAGTTTGTCTCATTTGATACATATGCTCTAGTTTGAGGGGAGTATTAGAGAATTGAGTTGATTTATAAGTGATATGATTTAATTACACTAAATAGGGAGATATGATATGATTTGATAGGAAAATATCTTACCAAATATTTCTCATTATTAGATATTGATTTTGTTCCTTACTATTATATCTGTTCTTCATTATAAATAAGAACACTCATGTGTGTATCCAACTCATGGAATTCATTATATTCCTTCTCAGCTACTCTCTTCTCAACATGGTACCAGAGCGGTACCATTTTCATGACTTGTTTTGTCACTAATCCTTTCAACAACTACCTTTTAGCATTATTGTATTGTTCAGCTAAAATGTTAGCAACTTCTTGTGGCAGACATCTGAAGGGCAGGGAACCAGATCACAATGATCTGAAATAGATAACAGAATAAATAATTCACTACTAAGACTAAAATAATTCAAGTCTCTTATTCCATTCCGAAATTCAAATACGTTGGCAAAAATGCTTGACCCAATGAAGCTTCCCACAAACCTCAAAAAATATCCAAATTGATTATTATCCTCTAAATGTTCAAGATATTGTAGGACTGCAGATCTCCAGTCAGGAACACTATTACTAGCATTTTCTCGGTTTCTTCTGAATTTAACAATCAGGATATCTAAAAAGCATATGTAAATCAGACCAACAAAGAATAAATAAATAAGCTAACCATACCTTGTCTTAACAAGAACAATATCACACTGTTGACTATCTGTCCAAAAAAACCCAATTATACTTTCTGATTCTGGCCTGCACTTATGGCTAAAAGTGCCCCCTGTCTCTCTATCCCAAAACTGCATCTCATGATTGGATCGCTGGATTGCTATCACCTTTGTGTCTAAAGAATATCGAATAGCTATAATAGGGCCTTCACTTATTGAATCAGCGATTGGATCAATGAGAGGATCAAAGGGACCAACTTTCCATGAAAAGACCTAATGTTACAAACACAAGCACAATGTGATAATGTGATGAACAAGGAAATACAAAAAATAGAAAAATGAATCACCAATTTGAAACAATTCAAAAATCTGGATGTACAACACACATTATATTCACCAAACCTAAATATAGGAAGCATACCAAAATATAGTAGTCAATAACATGGTATAGTGTAATAGTAAAGCCGAGCAGCCCTAGGCTGCATTGGGATTAAAAACCCGTTTTTACCACTGAGACAACATTATTTCATTTTTTTCTTTTGGAGTAAAATTGTGATTTCAATCCCCATTTTCTAGTGCACTATTAGCTCCAGAAAATAGAAAGATCTGAAAAAAAAAAATTGTTGATTATTCCACAAAAGTTACCTCTAGTTTGACATATGTCCTTTCACACTTAACCAAACTACTCTTTTCCATTTGTTCCATTCTTGCTTCTTCCTGTGAACTTCATAATTCACAATCTACTAATTTTTATATAGTTTGTTATGTTCTTTTCCTATTAATTTTACTGTCAGCCATTTTTTGACTTCATTACTATCTGCTCCTAGATTGATGATGATTATATGTTTATTATTTATCATGAATTTCTTTAATTTTGGGAATTTTTGTAATTAATTTCCATGGACAGTGTAAATTAATTATATTGTATTAAAATTGTGTCCATCCTGCTATAACATTTTTATGCTGGTGGCTGTGTTGCTATATTCGATTGATAACTATCATAACTGTGTATCATATTACCTGGTCAACTGTTGGAGAGAGTACCAACTTATTTCCATCATCATAAAATAATCCACTAGATCCAGGAACATTGCACTGAAGTGGTGGATACTGAATGTAAGCATGTGAAAGACCATCAGATCCACTCAGACCTATATTAAGCTTTGATGTTGATGCTTTTCCAGACATGTTATGTTCCGTTTACACAGTGCGTAGCAGATGAAAAATAACAACTGCAGCAAAACTCCAATTTTTTTTTATTTAAACTAGACAGTATAAGGTAAAAGTAATGCATATATGATTAACAGGAGATGAAAGTGCAGAAAGTTAAACCTTTGCCAGCAACAAGTTGTAGGACTTCCTCTTAAAGTTATGATTGAAAACTTCTTCTACAAAAACTTCTATTCGTCACCATCAAGCAGCTCTCAAAACAAGGAAACAAGTGGGTGTTCACTTAAACCTTCTTTTTTAGCTGTTTGGAGAAATATTTTGAAACATAAGACATTTATTAGAAATGTCAAAAGAATAGAAACAATTATACAGTAAAAACAAGAAAAGGGTTTCACCAACAGAAACAGGAAAGCAAAAAGAGTATAATCAGAAGCAGCTCTAAATCTCAAAAGTCATGATCCATTTAGGGGTATGATTGTTTAAGTTTAAAGATACTGATCGTATGATACAGTACAGCTTTATTTTAGAGCATTTTTTTTCAGAAGCTACTATCTTTAAGTCCTCACAAAAACACAAAAAACAAACATTTTTTAGGTTTCACTTTTTTTTTATAATAAAATTACAAAATTATAATAATTTTTTAAACGTATGTTTTTATTAAACAAGCCTTTTGATCATAAAAACTCAAACAAACAGGCCCTAAATGAAGTGTGCAAAACGGTTTCCCTTCAGTCTTTCCAAGAATATCGCTCAAAGAGAAAAACATAGAAGCTATTTCTTTTACTTAAAATGTAAGAAAGAACATAATAGCTGCAATGCCAAGTCAGACAAAAAATAAAAACTTTATTCCAACCCAAATGTAGAATGCAATACCATATTCTGCATACAACTTTTTAGTGCCAGAAATTCCTTCACACAGATATCACGTTCAATGTCTGGAACCTTCACTGCAACACAGCTCCCATATGCTTTTGCCTATTGGATGAGGCTTAACCAAATCAATGTTTATGTTTGTGTCCAACTATCAGAACATAGTACGGAGAAGACAAGAAGAGAAAAGGTAAGCACCTATACTACAACCCATTCTATCTCTTTTCCAACAACCTGACCTCAATGATAATCGAACTTTTAAAGCGTTTATCAAACTAAAAAATTAAACTCAGTACTTCTGGCAAGTGAAAACAATAAAATCAACCATTCAGTCGAATGTACAAACAAATTATATAAATTATTCTGTATAGGATTCTAACCACCTAAACAGTGTAACGAAAAGGTTCTACACACAATATTTCATCATCTAACCCAAAACCAAAAGCACATTTCTGGTTTGATCTACGTAAAACAAAATCAAACCTCAGATGCACAATTCACTAAAATACGCTTGAGAGTAGAGGCAGTATTCTTCTTCTCCTTCATGTCGACAACAGTGCAAAATCTACATAAGCCAAAATTAAACGACAATCATCTGTAACCTACCAAAAAACCAAAGCAAAACAAAATTATACACATATTCGTATTTGCAAGTTTCAAAGAAACTTACATTTACTTACTAAACCACCACCACTAATAATAATAGCTTAATTCAAAATTCTAGAATCACATAGATTTTCACACCGGGAATATCAGTAAACGAAGAAGATAAAAACCCCTAAGGTAACTTCGCCCAATTTGTTTGCACACCTAATCATGCGAGAATAATAGAAATTGAAAAAACATACGAGACGAAGAAAATCGAGAATCTGCACAAAACACGTATATTTTCGTGCAAAGAGCGACTAGTAAACAACGGAAATGTGAGAGAGAAAAATTGTTTACCATCTCAAGAATTGGCCATCCATTCTGCAACGGAATTAATCGTAGATCACGAAGAGGGCTAATAGATATTCTTCTTTTCAATTCAATTCAATTCATAATATTAATAATGTATAAAAACGATGCTGCAGTGGAACTACCTACCAGTCGCATTGCTTGCGCTGCTGGTTGCGACTCACTGGATAGTTTTCCTTTCCTCTACGCTATATTGGCTGCTTCTTGCTGCACCTCCATATCTTCTTGAGGTACCATAACTTTTTAATTCCAAAAATACCCTCCTGTAAATAAATTAAATATTTGAAGTTATGATTATGGAAGTGTTGGTTCTATGTTTAAAGTTATGATTAGGGTAGTGTTAGTTGTATGTATTCGTGATGGTATAATATATGATGAATCTCCATATTACATTGAAAAAAGAATTTGGTTAGACAATCTGAAACTCATAGTAAAATTTAAAATATATTTTGGATTAAGTAATCGATAAAACAAAAATATATTATGGATTACATTTTTTTGGAAGTACTTTTTTAGAAAAAAAATATATTTTGGATTACATAAATCAAAAGTTGATATCAGATGTGGAAGTAATTTTTTAACAAAAATATATTTTTGGATTACATAAACTGGAAACTAATATCAGATTTGGAAGTAACTTCTGGGTTATGTAATTCAAAATAGATTTTTTTTTAAAAAGTATTTTTGAATTTTCCAAATTGGATAAACAATTTTGGATTAAAAAATGACTTCCAACATACGTAATCCAAAATGTTCACAAAATACAAAAACAAAATGGCAAAAGGTACTATGAAAAATCAGTGGATGAGAATAGTAAAATATAACTTAAAAACTAATATTTTTCACCACAAAAACAAAAACGAATTGCCAAATTCTCCCAAAATACATAAAGAACCACCAAGAAAATCTTCAACGAACTCAAATGGGTGTTGGGGGTGCCTTGGGGGTGCGGTGCTTGGAAAAATAGAAAGAATGAAGAAGGTGAACAAATTTCTAGAATTTTAGGGTTTTAATTTTTTACTGCGATTAAATGAATTTTGGATATGGAAAAAAATTTAGATTGCACAATCCATAATGTATTTCTGAAGAATGTAATACATTTCCAAATTCAAAATTGCATTCCAAATTGCACAATCTATAGTGTATTATGGTCTTCAAAAATACATTTTGTATTATGTCATTCATAACACAATTATGGATCTGGAAATGACTTTTGAATTGTACAATTCATAATGTATACATATTTTGAAAAATAAATTATCAATTGTGCAATATATAAACTTTCTGAAGTAGTCTATCTAGAAGAAAATTACACAACAACAAATGAAAATGTTTTCATTAATGAACCTCTTCAAGGATAACATCGACGCAACGAGAGAAAGAATGATCAAGATGATTCCTGACAATGATACAAGGTTTTGATAATTGATTTGAAACAAGTACTAAGGGAGTAATGACCACAAACATTGTTGTTTTATGAGAAAGAAGAAGTGAAAAAGAAGGGAAAATGAAATATTTAAAATATATGTCATTAAAGACCATTTGGTCATTTCACCACTCTTATGAGAGTGCAAATTAAAATTATTTTGGACTTTTACTTGTATTCTCCTATGGTGTTTTAAAAGGTCAAAATTATATATATATATATATATATATATATATATGTGTGTGTGTGTGTGTGTGTATTCCCTACTTTTTTCCTTTTCATACCACAGTTCATTGTTGTGAATGATCATATTGCAATCATTATTAATATTTGTTTGTATTGTCGTTATTTATCATTGAGGTGAGTTTTTTTTTTTTTTTTATCATTTCTTTCTCCTTGAGGCATATTCTAGATTGATTGGTCATGAATCTTTTATCAAATTCAATTTGGGATATCATTACAATCCAACCAATAAAAAACCTTCAAATTGAGTGTTATGTTATGGATTTTAGAATCTAGATGTTTGTCTAAATAATGTATTTTAGAAAAAGTTTCTGAATTGCACTATTTGAAAAAAAAAATATTTGGAATGATATTTTAGATTGCACAATCCAAAAGTTATTTCCATATTTCGAAATGTATTTCAGATTATGCAATTCAAAGTATAGGAAAAACATTTTGGATAGTGAAATTCATAATTCTTTTTTGTTACTTTTATCTTATATTATATTTTTTATTCTGCTTTTGATAGATAAGGTTAGGATAAAAGGAAATGTCTCTCATCACAATGAACGTCAAAGATCTACAACCTTCATTCATAAGAGAGGTCATGGTGGACCATTTGATGTGAGTCATGTTGATGACAATGTAGATGTAGAAGATGCACTTGCATAGGGAGTGGTGCACGAGGAAGGATCTCTTAAGGGACCAACAAATACATCCTTAGCGACGGTTGACTACAATGTCAAGACTTTGTGGGATGGTGAGGTAAGAAATGAAATTTATTTTATTGTGATATTTATTATGCTAAAAAATGAGTTTCTTTGAATAAAGATATTGAATATTGTTTTTGTAGGATCTCTTAGATTTAAAGTTGATGTCTCATGGATGTAAGTTAAATAAATGTAGGACCCACATTAGCAAATGAAGGTTGTGGTGTAGAAATTTGGCTTTTTACCCTTCTGTAGAATTAGTTAGGCTTGTAATGTCTTCATACAAAAAATTAACAACTTGATAAAGTAATAATACATGTCCAAGAGAAATGTATATGTATATGAGTTTTACTTCTTACTAAAAATATTGTCGTGTCTTGCTTTAGTGATAATAATACCAATATATCATTATATCTACTTGCAATTGTGTATCACAAATCATGTATAGTCGTCTACTTTCCTACATTAGTCTACAGAGATAACTAATTATAATATATCTTGTATCATAAGAAAAATAAAAGCAATAAAGTTCAACAAGTACACAATACATACCATTGACATACCATCCACGAGTAATGACCTTTGTAGTTAGTTTACACGTTTGTAACCTTTCAATATTGTGACATGTTCATCACGTCATTGACTGATTTATTTAAACAAGTCCATTATCACTAGAGGCCATGAGTATTCACTTGTGTCCAACATTACAACAATAATTGCAATGATCATCGACATTCACATAAATAATTTTAATTATGTGTGGATGAAAACCAAAACGAAATTGATCCAACATGGAAACATGTTTAATGTCCATCATCACCTTAGTTTTTTCTATCTCCTTGTTTAACTACAAAATGAATGACATCCACATGTTTAAAATACGATGATTCATGTTTTTAAATTTTTGCAAATCTATTCACTTGAGTCTTTTTGTGATCCTTTGGTTTTGTCCTTATCAACTAGAGCATACAATGATATCATATTTAGATATGCAATTTCATGCAACTTGAATTTAATTTTGTCTTTATGATGACTATTTTACGGTAATCGTACCACATCAAAAGTAATAAATTGTTCCTAAGGACGGATATCGAATCCACAAGGCACAACTGAATTATCAAGTATAAGATTCACTAAATAAAAAATAAAATAATAAAGTTTATTGAAAGTTTGTTATGTGTAATTGCAAGAATTATAAAAGAAAACAAGTTAAAGAGGTTGTTGGTTCAATTGGAAAAATTGGGATTGAGGTTCATCCTTCTTATTCTTTTATATTTTGAAAAATATATTAATATTTTATCCTTTGATTGATGTTGATGCCCATATAAAATTCATTTGTAACGATTCCTCGTATATAAAATTATTAAGAGAGTCTCCTAAATATTTATTCCTCACATATTTATAAAAACTTTTTATCATTACGATTAGATGTTGATAGCAATTAACATTTTAAATATATTCCTAGCATTCAAATATGTTAAGCATTATCATTTGGGTCATAAATTTAGAGATACTTTTCATTCAAATCTAAGGATCTAAATCATGATAAACAAGCATTACAAATAAAATGGCAATACCAATCATCAATCAATAACAAAATATTATATTTAAATATCACCTCAATACATAAGAGTTTGAATAGATTACTCTCAATCTCAAAGGGTAGAATTAGTCACTCATGTTGGCTATTACAAGCATGGAAAGCAATAAAAGAAGATCCAATATGTTTCTCCTTGACGACTACCTCCTCTAAGGTTTTCTATCACATTCTATTCTCCTCATTGATGTCTAAGGTTATGCCTCACGCCTAATATTTAACCTAGTTGGACTTGGGCTAAGTGACTTCTCACCTGGGCGTGATTGGGTTTGCCTGCGCGAGTTGAACGAAAACGGACCCAACGTCTCTGGAGTGATCTCCCCTGGGCGTGACTGAGCTACATGAAGAGTTTCAAGTGGATGTGAAAGTTACTTCTTACATAAAAGAATTTCTCATGTGCTTCATGTAATTAACCCAATGTGTCTCTTGTAAATTCAAGGAACCACCTATGTGCTAATCTCGATTAGAAAGTAAACATGAGATTAGTGAAGTGAAGTGTAATCATTATCTTAATTAGTCTTATATTTACACTTAGAATTACCTTTTTTTAATAACATGCCTCTAATATTTTAGTGACTCTTTATTCTCTTGACTGTGACACATAATGCTATAAACTAGATGCTAACTTTTTTTTTAAATCACTCTTGAAGAGTATATAAAATCATTTTGTGAGATATTTATGTGAGAGTGTTCAGAAATGAAAAACTTTTTCAAGCGACAATTCATCATTGCCCATGTACTTTGAGAGTCTCTTTAAAAGTGATGTATTCTCCATATCTTTTTTTTTTTTAATTCTTTTCTATTTTCTTGTTACTTTTTCTTGTTTTTACATGATTTTTCACATGTTACGAATTTGACTCACTTACACATGCTTCGGTTTATATCAGCCAATAATATTTTTTACGAAAACCTAATGTCCAAAGCAAGCGTTTATAGAGCACCAATGAAGAGTAGGACAACAATGAAACTTTTGAAGGTTGAAGAAATTATAAATCAAAATGTTTAAAATATGGGTACTTTTTAAAAATGGGGTGCAGGAAGTAAAAACCTACGTTTTAGCAAAAACTATGGACCTAAAACACTGACCCTGACAAAAAATTGGTACGTAAAAGTTTCAACTTCGGAAATAACTCAATTACAAGAAGCCTATTACACTATACCACTTTATAATATTTTTATTTTATTTTTTATTTGCTACACCTTTAAAATTTGAAATGATTAGTTTTTGTAAAATGTAATTTTATTCATTTAGTCTCTATAGAATATTTTTTATATTTATTTTCTAAAATTTAAAATTATTCTATTTTAAAAACTTTATAAAAAATTTAGATAACACTAGTAGTCCACTTGAGATGTTTAGTAGCATATAAATAACTAAAGGATTTCATATAATAATAATACTAGAAAAGAAATAGTAATTTTAAGTTTAGAAAATAAATAAAAAATATAAGGATCAAATTAAAAATCTTTATTTTCCAGAAACCAAAAGTATGCTTAAAAATTTATATAAAGTTATGAATGAAAATTATAAAAAAGTAAGCAAAAGTTATACTTCTATAATTTATAAATAATAAAAGTATATGAAAGAAATTATGTTTGAGTGCATAAAATTTTTATTTCTAAATTTATTGTCCTCAACCTGAGTCAGATTGAGCCTTCTTGCAAATGTTTTCAATGCCTTACTTTGCAGTTAATCAGATAGGAAATATGAAGGAGAAAAAACCCAGAATATTGAAAAAAAATTCAATAATGGAAATTTTAAAAGAATTTCTCTTTAAAAAAACCACATTTTTTTGAGAGACAATGGTGTAAAAAATGTGTAAGATTACAAAAATTTAGTATTAAATTTAAATATTAAATGTTTGAAGGATGGCTATGATAGAGGAATTGTAGACTGTCCAGATTAGAAAATATTGATAATTAGAAGCATTAATTAATGCCTTAGACTTGACACCTTAAGGATTGTGAAACCTTCATTCTAAGAAAGATTGATGTTACAAACACCAACATATTTGTGAATCATCTAAAAAGATAATTTGAAAAAAGCATAGTCAAAAGGAAAAAAAGTGTTATTTTTTAAAGAAAATATGCTCCGTTGACTTCTGGCTTTGTTTTTTTAATTTCATGTACCAAAATAATTTACAAATACAATAGTTCGCTATTATATGCCAAATTCATCCACATATAGATAAGAAATTGTCATAAACTACATGCATTTATGTATCTGTCTTTTACACAAAAATGATTGATACAAATTGAGAAATGATTGATACAAGAAGAGTTGGTACAATAGAATGAAGGTCAATTGTTAAAAAACTTGCAATATATATAATAATATTTCAATAATATAAAATAGTATATTAATATTAATAATATTAATTAAAAAATAATTTAAGTATAACTCAACTTTATTTATTTATTTTTTTATCGACATATAACTCAATTTTATAAAATTAATTTATAATTAAAATAAATTTACACACAAGAAAAATTAATAATTTTTTTTAGAAATTAAGAAAAATAAAGGCAATATAGAAAATGAAGATGTGTGAAGGAAAAGTCATTATTTAATATGCAATAAATAGAATAGAGTAGCTAGTTTTGGTTCATGGTTTGTACTTGGTTTAGGTTTAGAGTTTTGAGATGCATTATGATGATGCATGTGTAGTCTATTTGTGGGGGTTAGGAAGATGGGTTTTGTTTCACCCACTTTCCATCAAAGGGCCCCTCTACACTCTTAACCATTTAAGATAAGAAAAGGTGAATAAGTTAATGTGGAGGAAAAGTGAGGGAGGAAGATTAAGGCACAGAGCCAAAGAATCTTCTTTCTTGCTTCTTTTGGACCACTTAGAAATGGCAGAAGGGCAAGGCACAGAGAAAGACCTAGCACCGCTTTTCAATTATGCCTCGTATAAATATACCACAAGAAAGAAATTTCAAAGTATAGACTATGTATGTTATTATGCTACACACATGTTACAGATAAAGACGTTGTGAGCACCAAATGCAAACATAAATCATTATTTCTCAGAAGGGGTAGTACAATGAAAACCAACGAGAAAGCTGGTACCACTTCTAAATTGACAAAGGAGAATGATATTGTCGGAACCATAAATCTCAATTAATCAGATACCTCTCAGAAGGCTTTGATTAATTAGAACCCTAATGTCAGGAAAAGATGTCTAATAAATCTGCAAAAGCTATCCATTTTTTGTTTTCTTCTGATTCATATTGTTAAAAGAAAACATGTATAAAACATCATGATCACTACAAAGATTTAGGTCTCAGTGAATTATGCACAGAATAATTAATGATAATGACTATATAGTTAGTAGTCAATATTAGACTTGAACAGGTTCTAGTGTCAACATCTTGAATTATGGATGTGGACCAGTGTTCAGTCATTGAAGTAAATGAAAGGAGACATCATTCATGTGAACGTCGTTAACTTACAACTACCAAATTTAGATACTATTCTGTACCATATTTAATGCCAAACTCAAAGAACATACAAATTTGAATCATTTTCTTCTTTCTTTCTCTCTCTCTCTGTCATGAACAGCGACAAGTGAATGAAACTTACCTGGGGCAGTGGGTAAAATGTTTATAGGAATACCTGAGGAACCCAACAATCAAGTTCATTATCCATAAATCTTCCAACAATCAAGAAGATTTATATGCTATTTAAGAAGTTGCTTTTATAAAAAAATTACGAAAGATGAACAATTTTTGAAGCCATGAGTCTCTTCACACTGTAATTACTTGTGAAATCAAGACACAGGAGTAGAAATCTGGAGCAATACGACAGATGAGCAGCTACTCCATCGGAATCAATCATATCAAAAGCGAACTATTAAAATTCACTGGAATGATGAAATGATAAGTTTGAAACTTACTTAAAAACTGGTGAGTCAACCCGACAATATTTCGATGTATATTTTCATGTCTTTTCTTGGTTAAATATGTTTTTGAGTATACACAGGAGTATTATAAGTTACTCAACTATCGATTAATATATTTGCTTCCTCAAAACAAATAAAATTTAATGAAACTAAAAAAAATGTTATCATATATTATTGAACAATATATATTTTTTCGATGGAAGGGAGTTTCCTAGTTTAAGTACTTGCATAGTTGTTTGTGTTTAACTTTTAGCTAATTTAAGCAGTTGGGGTTAATCTATCCGTTTCATCAAATGTCAACAAACATATAAATATATTAACAAGGTTATTCAAATTTTGTAGTAAAATTTTTGCTCTCTATTCTTATTATTAAAAAAAGTTTTTTGGGTTGATTTTTTTTTTTTTTTTTTTTTTTTTTTGATTCCATTAATTTTTTTTTGTAAAAATTTTTTAATTTTTAATTTTTTTTTTAATTTTTAAGAGTTTATTTTTAAAAAAAGAATAAATAAAAAATTCTTTT
>Ga0123342_1003993_pt1 | contig 23072 bp, 12 predicted proteins | sample Turbeawhitnodule_FD_89960 | JGI IMG/M metagenome (GOLD analysis project Ga0123342, IMG submission 89960) | Root nodule microbial communities of legume samples collected from Mexico - Turtle bean Mexico white nodule | ecosystem: Host-associated > Plants > Roots > Nodule | place: Mexico: Nepantla... | reverse complement strand
GTAGAAATTATATATATATATATTAGGTATGTCTCTTTATTTTTTATATAGACTATTTCTAATAATGTGGTAAAGATAAGAAAAAATATATATATATATATATATATATATATATATATATATATATATATATATATATGTCAGTGATGCATTGTGTATGAAAAATTGAATGGAAGACTAAAATCATTCCCTTATGGATGGTTGAGGTAGATCATTGATGAGAGATGTGTTATTATGAGTCTGTGGCTTTGAGAGAAGTGAATGGAGCTGACAATAATTGAATTGAAAAGCCTGCAGCACAATAGAGAGTTTGGTTAACTAATTGAAGCTTAGAATTCAGAAGATATTTGTCGGCACTTCTTATGACTGCAACTTGATCTAAGACAGATGAGTACTTGTCACCAATATTCATGAATGAATAGTAAATATGATCATAACTTATAATTTGCTGGCCAATGAAAAGTCATGATCAATGACTTAGCACCCACATGGACTGTATCTGGATCTATTCTACAGATGGAACCAACTGATTCAGCATATATAGTACTCGAATCATCATATATCCAAATATACCTGTGCGGCTAAGAAACAAACACTCCATCACTATAATCATATTAAATTTAATTTTACTATTTTTCATTCATTCCCATATTTAATTTCAATTTTTTTATATACTGTTTAGTTTCTTGTAGGCTTATCAAAGTAGAGAAAGAAAAAAAAAATATCGAGTGTTTATGATAATATTAAGTAATTTGTTGTTGTAGTTCTTCTTACAATATCGAATTATTTTTCGAATATTTTTTTTTCTTCATAGTTCTTTAGTTTTGCGACTCTTTTTCTATTTAATTCTTGTCAGTGGTGGGAGTATCTACAAAAATATTCTGACACTCAAGTTAGTCCGAGTACAATTAACAAGTATTAGAGTTGATTGATCATTAACTATATTTTTTGGGTGTCTCTCTATTTATACATTTCGCTTGGATCTTTGCTGGTATAAACCTTTATGTTGACCTTAGAAGGAGTCCAATTGCGTCTTAATCATGTTTTTGTAGATAATTTAGTGTATTATTGATTAATAGTGTTTAAAGGTCTCCTATGTAAGACATGTCTAGATATCAAGGGGGTGCCGAAAAGATATCGACTACTCAGCAATTCAGTAGTACATTTGTTCCCATACTCGAGTGGAATAAAGCTCGAATGTAGAGTCTAACCTTTGAGTGTTTTTGAAAGAAAAAATCATTAATTTATCTTATGTTAAATATGATACACGAAATACGCATTTGAGCGGTCAAAATGTCGACTATCCGTAATTTCAACCTCTAATAATAATAGTCATTCATCATGTTGTGATATATATATATCATTTAATAACTTTGAATCAAACAATTTTATGTGAGAATTTACTATGATCATTGAGGAAGATAGAATGGGATGCATTTGGGTGTTGAAAGTAGAAGGAGAAAAAGAAATGATTGAGGTGGGAAAGAGGGTAATAATTAGATTGGGAGGAGGGAGACAAGGCCTAGAAGTCCGGCAACACTTGAAAGCCCTCTAAAACAAAAGTGAGGCAACCAACGTTCCCAAATGGACCACACACCATGAGACTCGCCTTCCTTCCGGTGAACACGCTGCCACACCCCCACCTATTCTCAACACCATCACCATTTCACACATTCACTCTCTAAATATTACATTCATTCATTACTTTTTCTTTTTACCTTAAATGCTCTTTTCAATCATCTCTATCTATACTTTCAAACATGAACTTTATATGTTTTATTGTGTTTCATCTTCTAAATATGTTAAGTTGTTTGCTATCATGCAAAATGGATAGGTTATAACGTTAAAAATGGTTATAGATCCTTAGTTTTGATGTTAATAAACAATGAACATCATTGCAATTTTTTTTATCAGCAATAAAAAATAAATAAATGGGAATCACTTCAGGGGTGGTCCAACCCTTACACGTAAAGAGCTAGCGCCTTATCAACCTCCAACCAAGGAATACCTTCCAACTTAAATAAGGAACAACCAAACCAACTCAAGAAAGCATTAAACAATCAGCCTCATACAATCCACTGGGTTCAAAACCCAGTTTGGGTACTTGAAGGAATTACAATAGGACTTTGCAAAAATCCAAGACCAAACATTTACTTGTACCAGTGCAAATACCTCAAGCGCATCTACCACACCGTTGCAATATAAGAGAAAAGGTTTTGTTTGATCAAACAATTTCTTGATTCAAAACATAGAAACTATTAATATATGCGTGTGTTTAATAGATGAAACTTGCGTGACCTCTTTTGTTAAACATTATAAATGCTCTCTTATATGTAATTAATATTCTTCTTAACGTTTCTCAAAAGGTAAAAAAACACATCAATCATATGGTATATGTCAATACTAGGAAATACCCATTTAAAATCGGTTATTTGGAAGTTTTTGAATTTTAGAAGCAATTTAAAAAATGACTTCTTAAAGCTTTTGTGTTATCCAATGTAAACTTTTACTTTTTTAAATCAGATCCCTTTAAAATCGATTTTAAAGTATGCAATTTAAAAAAAAATTCCTATTAAGTCAAGGCATGACAAATATAAATAGCCAACTTCTTTACTACAGCCAAATTTTGACTTTAATTGTTAAAAAGTGCTGAATAAAGAAAAAAATAAATAACAATTGATTACAAATTTAATAACTTAAAAGTTAAATTTAACAACCTGCTTTCTTGTTTTGACCACACCATACAATTCCCAAAGCTTTTTCTAAAGAGCCTTATAGTGAACAACTTGTTAGACCAAAAGAGAGTTAAAAGACTTTATGAAAAATATAAAAAAATATTTTAAGACAAAATAAAATGTCATCTCAACTCTTAACAATATATGAGTTATTCTCTACGAGCTACGTTATTCTCTACAAGCTACGTTATACATTAATACCACTAAACAATACATTGTATAAGTCTAAATAGACGAAAGAATGTTTAAGATAGACGATACATAGTCTAGGTAAAAGTAAGTGTTTTCATTATTTAATATTATATATTCTTTCAAGTTTTATATGTTGTATTTTCAACAATTACATAATAAAGAGAGTTCATTGTCAAAAAACGTGCTTTAAACATAAAAACATATATCTTATGTTTCATAAGAAGATAGATAAACATAATATATTACCTTATTAAAGAAGCAATTTGGTGAAATGCATTAAATATACTTTAATGCACTTTGTCTACATCAAAGCATGAAGAAACTATTATCCTTTCTTTCACTCCTTTAGGTAAGATATCTAATCTTATATTTATTTTTATCTATCTAAACGTTATAGTTTTAACAATCACTCTTTTTTATTGGGAGTGTCTAAAGAAGGTATTAAGTACAAATTTGAAGAGGATAGTGAGTAAAGCATATTTAGTATAGTTACTTAGATAAATAAGTAAAAAAAATACTTAAGTTCTTAGTCAAAAATAATTACTAATATTTGTAAAAATTTATGAGGCAAAACCAGAGTCTGAATCTAAAATCGATGTTGCACAAAAAAGTTAGTAAAATTTTTTCCAAGAAAATCGGAGATAAAGTGTTGAGTGCATAGATAGGTACATGATGGATAAGGGGATGGAAGCAACTATGTAGAATATGAAGTGTTTAATTTTTTATTACGCATTTATTGCGTCTTTCATTTTATTTCTTTGTTATTTTATAACTAATTATTATTAGACATGCATCTTGGATTGAACTACTGAGTTGGATGGACATAGCACTCTTTGATCCATTGTATAACTAGTTTTTTTCTTCTTTTTTTATACTAAGTTTTGACTTATTTGATGTAAAAGCATTATGTTTTATGCGAGAAATTTTTTCTGGGCTCTTGTGAAAAACTTTCGATTCTTAATTGTAATTGAAATGTTAATTTAAGGTTATTATGAAGTAGACTTTAAGCCTAACTCAACTCTATAAAACCGGCTCATGAGGTGAGGTTTGTACCCACTTATATACAATGAAATGTTTTCATCTCTAGTCGATGTGGGATCTCCAACACAACCTCAACCTCATGAACCAGTTTTATGGAGTTGAGTTAGGGTTAAAGTCCACTTCGTAATATGATATCATAGTCATTTCGAATTTATCCTAACAAGTGTTTGTTGGGCTTATCAGGCCACCCGCTATCAGGCCGTTATCGGACCACCCATAATATGTTATCCCACGCACGAGAACTGTCACTCTCGGCGTGAGGGCTGTGTGTTGGAGATCACACATCGACTAGAGATAAGGACATTTCATTGTATATAAGTTGGTGCAAACCTCAACCTCATGAACTAGTTTTATGGAGTTGAGTTAGGCTTAAAATCCACTTCGTAATAAAGGTGGTAAATTTTCCTCCACTTATATTCAATTTTGATTGTGGCATCTTCTTTATCTTCTTATACTCTTAAATATATATATTTTTAAAATTATTTGATTGAATTTGTTGGGAATTGTACATACCGTTGACTTCAAAAAGGGAAATTGAAATAAGTAGACTATCTAGTAGACCCGTCTAGTGGATCATCTAATAGATTGTCTTAAGAAATATTCTTGTAAGACCATCTAAGAAATCATCTATCAATAAGAATTAAAACATAAGTAGCAACAAGAATAATCGAGAGATCAATAAGAATTTATCCTAATTCATCCAAACTCAGGCTACGTCAAGTCCCTTTAAGCAATTGCTTAAGAGATTATCCTTGAGGTATAGTCTAAGAACTTTGCTAGTTTAAAAGATAATAATCCTATTGTGGCTATTCTAAGTTACTTTAGAGTAATTGACGAAATATGGGAGGTTGACTACATCAAATTTAGAGTTCCTATATTTAAGTGTAAATGGGTTGATTGTAACACAGGAGTGCATGTTAATGAATTGGGTTTTACTTTGATTGATCTTACAAAGATAGCGTGGAAGGAAGATCCTTTCATCATGGCTTGCTAAGCTAAACAAGTTTTGGATGTGAAAGATCATTCTAATGAAAGGTGGTCAATTGTCCTATAGGGAAAGAATTGAACATGATGTTCATCCATAGGATGACGCAAGGGTCGAATATGTATACAAGCCTTCCTTCTCAAGACAAATACCTCCTTTGAATGATGAAAATGATGTAGATGTAATACATGCTACACGACATGATCACAATGAAGGAATATGGGAGAATATTCTAACACTTCCATAATAGAAAACAAGTTATGTTTATTTATTAGCTTTTCATTTTAAAAATTGGTTTTATTTAATTTAAATATATATCTTAAAGGTGTTTTTCTTTTTTGTATGTCTATCACATGGCTGACTCATCAAAGAAAACTAGGGAGGCTACACGACTGAGAAATCTTGTCATTAGGCGTATGGGTAATGCTAGAGTTCCAATTCAAATAGACCCTCAGACAAGCAGGGAATTAGGCCCTAATCATGCTCAAGTTTTAAGTTATTTGAGAATCCTAACTCGGCCTAAGGTGTCTATTTTGGCACCTGATTGGGATCACGTAACGAAAGTAGAGAAAAATCTTATTTTGAAGGACATTTGTGTAAGTTATTTATTTAAAGGTTATTAAATAATTTGTGTATTGAAAATGTTATTTAGATTTAATGGTTTATTTATTATATTTTTTGGAAAATTGTTATAATGGCAAGAATTAACAGGAAAACAAATCAAAGAGTAATTGCTTCAATTGGAAAAATAAGGATTGAATTTCATCTTTCTCACTCTCAATGTATTTTGATTAGCATGTTAATATTAAGTTCATTTATTGAGATTGATGCCCGTAGAAAATTTATTTATATAGATTTCTCAAATATAAAATTCTTAAGAATGTTTCCTAGATATCAATTTCTCACATATTTATAAAAACAACTTAGAATCACACTCAGACGTTAATGACAATTAACATTTCAAGTCTATTTCTAACACTGAAATATGTTAAGTATTGTTGTTTAGGTTAGAACCCTAAAAATACCTCTCGGTCAGATTTAAGATTCTCAAACTGTCACAATGGTTTAGAAGTAAAACAACAATACCAATAATCAATCAAGAACAGAATATTAAATATTTATATGCGAGAAATTTGAGCACTTAACTCCTTATTGAAAAGAATAAAGATAACACCTCAAAGGCAAAAAGTATTTATTCATAACAATCTTCCTCTTCTCTCATAATTGTCGGAGATAATTTTTCATTGGATGATAATAGAATTCTTGGTATTACAAGCTTATTTCTTAATTAACCAAACTTAAAAGTTGTATACTTCAATAAGGATGATCAACCATGATAGTTTACAAACATTTTTTTTAGTTATAGTTTTATTAACTGTTTGACTTGGTTTTTTAGATTATGAAGAAGTATGCTTAATATATTTTAATAGGTATATAATCACACACAAGAAGCAGGAGTTCTAATCTTTAAAGGGCGTAGTTCTGATTTAAATGGCATGTTTATTTAATATCATCACCCTATTGGTGAATACATTCAATACATTTTTAGCCGTAGATGTGCCCATGTTAAGCTAAAGTTGTGAAAACTAAAACTTTGTTGGTCAAGGAATTAGATGGATGTTAAGCCCATGTAGATGTGCCTATTGATTATCTGGATACTTTTTTTCCTATTACCAAACTGACCACTGTGAGAATGATCTTAGCCTGCAGCCACTCAAAACTGGTATTTAAAGTAATTAGATTTTAATGATGATTTTATTCATGGGATTTAAATGAGGAAGTTTATATGATACCTTAACCATGGATCAAAGTTAAAGTTAGACAAGTCTCCAAACTTACAAGGTCATTATACAGTCTCAAGCAAGTCTCAAGCAAGCAAGTAGGTAATAGTTTGTCAAACTTTCTTATTTCCTAAAGAGCATTGGTTTTTTTCAATCTATTTTTTATCACTCATTATTCATAAATAAAAATGAAAATAACTTTACTGCATTATTGGTATACATGGACGGTATAATTCTTGCAAGCAATTCCATTTCAAAAATAAAAAAGGTAACAAAGTTACTAGATAAAACTTTTAAAGTCAAAAACTTATGGACTTGAAATTCTTGAATTATAAATTGCTAGAACCAAGAATGGTATACGTATTTCACAATGCAAATATGCTTTAGATGTAATATCTTATGGAGGTCTCCTTGCTGCCAAACCATGTTCCACACCGGTGGTTAAAGACGTGAAGAATATGTTCAATGAAGGAAATTCTCTAGAAGATATTATTTCCTATCAAAGGCTCATTGGTGGTTGATATACCTTACCAATATAAGACCAAACATAAGTTATGTCATTCATTTCTTGAGTCAGTTTATGCATGCATCCATATTTGACATCACATTGTTGCTCACCGTGTATTGAGATACATCAAGGGAGCACCTAGACAACATATGTTTTTCCCTCCATTCCAGTCTACAACTGAAGGGTTTCTATGATTTGGACTGGGCCAGGAGATCTATAACTGGATTTTGTGTGTTTCTTGGTTCATCTCTAATTAGCTGAAAATCCAAGAAACAATCCATTATTTATCTATCGTCTTTCAACGTTATTCTTGTTTGCGAAGTTCAATGACTAACTTACCTGATTAGTGAATTCAAAATAAAAACAGAAACACCTATAGTTGTTTATTGTGACAATCAATCTGCGAAGTACGTTGTTTTTAATCCCAACTTTCACGAGAAAACTAAACACACGTATTATACGTTGTCACGTCATTCCAAAAAAATTTCAACCCAAACTTTTTCCGTTGCTTCCAAATATTAGATACCTAATTGATTGCTTAAATTTTGTTAATAAATATTTCATCTTCGTATCACATTTTTAATGTTTTTTTATCGTCTCTTCTGTTGTGAAATTTTACTATATTTCCAATTTCAAGAATACATGTTAAGCTTCTTGGGTTGTGTAAATATTAGGAAAACAAATTAAATATCAAATAATTATCATAACTTATTTTAGAATTGCAGTTTTGTCTAAGATACAACATTTTGTTCTTCTATTTTCCATCTATCTTAAAACAAATGTTTTTTTAATATTTGTTGCTACTATTATCCAAAAAAAAAACTAAGGATTTATATAATTTATTCAAATTTAATTTATAGTTAGAATATATAACAATATATAATAAAAATCTCCTTATTTATATACATAAATTATTATTTTTTTATTTTATTCTTAATAATATTTTTAAATCATGATACAAAATTTACAATGAAAGACATTTTTAATGTAAAAACATAAAATAAAATAAAATAAAATATAATAGGAAGTGACTCTTATGTATATTAAAAAATAATAAGTATCCATGTACTATATACAATTGAATTCTAAACGTTTAGAATGTTTGGTTTTATATAATCAAACTTTTTTATTATAATATAATATACAAGAAATAAATTATCTTATTATATAATAAATTGAAGCATATAATATAACAATATAAGAATACATTAGATTTTTATTTATAAAATATTATAAAATGGTGTAATAAAAAATTCGGACGCATGTATTTTACTATTAATCAATACATTTAAAAAAAATATATAGTTAACAAAAATACCAATTTTTATAATAGATTCATGAACATTTTTATTGATACGTAAAATTGGTGACTTTTATTTAGAATTTTGGAACTTTAAAAAGATTAATATCTTTTATGAGAATATACTATCTATTATATGTTTTTTATTATTTGAAAAACTTAAATATTTTGCATAAATTTTAACACTTGCAAATTTATTATTAGATTTTGGCCTTTCCACTCGCTACATCCTAGTTCCGTCCCTCCCCCAAAGAACATCCTTGTACCCAGCAGAGTCTTCCTCTTCCACTACTGAGAATGTGTAGTGCTTTAGTAATTTTTGGTTTCAAATTATTAATACATACCACACACACATATATATATATACTACAGACACTAACACGAACACTGATACGACACAGATACGAAGATACGTATAATTTCTAAAGTATACGGAGATACGTATAATTTTTTAAGATGTAGAACACGAGAACACGGATCTATATATTATATAATTATGAATTATATAAATTGAAAATAAAGATTTATGTGTACAAATATGTTCCAGATTATTTTTTGGAGCAGAAAGATGTCTTTCATGACTGGTTCACAAGGATTTGTTTCTTATTTTTATAATCATAATAAAAATTTATATAATAAGTTTGAGTTTTTAGAAAATTAATGTATTTTTCTTTTTCAAAAGTGTGTTAGAACTGTACTAAAATTGTCAGAAATCCAACAAATACTTTTTGAATTGGACACTTCATGAATACATGTCCTACAAGGGTCATACGAGTGTCGGTGTCAGATAATCCAATACGAATATCCGACACTGCTACGCCGTTTAAGAGGAGTGTCGAATTTATGGGCAGAACAATCTACCAAAACAAATATATAACACCATTCAAAATTCTGCAATGGCTTAGCCTCCATGAATAAGTACAGACACTTTCAGTTTTGCTCGATTTGACTGATTAAGTAGCTGAGTCTAATCATATATGGCACTTCTCTTCTTCTATGTACTAATTACTTCTAGACCCAATTCATGTAGTTCGTTCTCTCTCACTGTTAGTATACAACATGCAGCCACAAGAGTCAATTTTGTGTGAGAATAATCTTTCCTCCAAAAAAAAGCTTCCAACCAAATCCAGAAAACAAAAATCATAAGAACATTTTATCATCATAATCATCTAGATCATCTAAACATTGCAGTAACAACATTTGATTGACAAAATCATCGAACAACTTAATTCCTTGGTTTAGTTGTTGTAGTTGTATGTATATATCCTCACATTGGGGATGAGAATGATCCTCAGCATTGAAAGCATGCACTTTATTCTTCACTTCTATCCAACTCTAGCAAAGTGTTTGCTATTTGACTAGCTAATTCAATATCACCACAAAATCTACAGGCACCTAACAACGTTTTCAACACCATTGCATCAGGTTCAAAAGGCATTGTTTCAACCAAAGCCTTTGCCTTCTCAAGTTGCCCTGCCCGACCATAGAGATCAATTGCACAAGCATAGTGCTCCTTTCGCCGTGGAATACCAAAATCAGACTCCATAGACTCTATAAATTTGCAGCCTTCTTCTACTAGCCCATTATGACTGCACGCAGTTAGAACTGCAACAAAGGTTATATGATCAGGTTTCACCTTTCTCTCATTATTAAGTGAAAGAGGTCAAGCGCAATGTTTCCTTGTCCATGTTGTGCATACCCAAAGATGATTGAATTCCAAACAATTGCATAGTCTTTGGAAGTTGCTTCAAAAGATTTCTTAGCATCTTCTATGATTCCACATTTATAATACATGAATATCAACGAACTCCCAACATAATTATTGTTATCAAATCCTACTTTAAGTGCTAAACCTTGATCCATGTGTTTGAACATGTGCTGGTTAAAGCTGTGCTACTAGTACATGTATGGATCATCCACAGTAAACGTGTAATTTTCTTGTGATTAATTCTAGAAAAATTATACATCAGTTTTAAGTTATATTTAAATTTTTGCAAAATCTTATCAGAAAAATTCTCACTATGATCAAACTTCACTTATTTCAGTTCATCAATATTTTTGAATGGAAGACTGAAAATCTGTAGTGCAAATCAACCACTTTATTATTCATATAAGACTTAGATTAACGAAAATTTAGATAATAAAAGAAAGTACGATTTGTGTAACTAATCCTAAGTTCAATAACAAAATCAAAACGAATTTTGTGATACTGAATAATATGGGCAGCATATTCATTCAGATTTTTTTTTTACAATGTCTCTAACATTCTTCTGTAATGAACCGATTTTTAACAGCTTTGGTGGAGTTCTTAGGAAGTCTATCATGTTAATGAATTATTGGGAATGTGCTATTTATAGCTCAGATTTGGCAAAACTACTTTGAATTTTCATAGCACCTTTCAGAATTGATCAAATTTAAGTATCTAGCCTTGAAAGATTACTTGCTTGCAACTAATTTAGCATTTGCTCCTATTTATACATCTGCTATTTCATCTTTCTTTTGATCTGCAAAATATATCAGTTCCCTTTCTATAATTTGCACAGTGCATCGTAGTTCAATATGCTTAATATATGTGCAGTTTAATTGGGGTAAATTCGGAATTAAACAAAATAATAATCGAGAAAGAAAAGGAGAAATAATGTATGGGCCAAAATAAAAGAACCAAAAGTGGGCCATAGCATGGGCCCAATGAAAGTCCTTCTCCTCTTTGTTCAAACGAAGAGTTTAAGACCCAAATTGTATTTTCAACTTGGTTCACGCATTGGTTCTCCTCTCGCGTGTGGTTTCATCTCACACTGCTGAATTCAAATGTGATGGCTTCACAGTCGTAACAGAAAACGAAACCCAAGGAGCTTACGTCAGACTTAAGGAATATCATCTCCAAAGACGACGTCGTTCAGGTGCGTCTTCTAAATTCTCACTCCCTTTCGATTTTATACACTTTCACATCACTTCTTCAAGGCTTAATTTTAACCAACTCAATTTCAGAAACTCCAAATTTCCGTTGTGATTTTCGCACAATAACAGGGTTCCAGGGAATACAAAAACTAAGAGGTATGTTTGTTGTACACAACATTGTTTACAGTTTTTTTTTTTTTTTTTTTTTTTTTAAAATTTTTTTTTTTGTTTTTTTTTTTTTTTTTTTTTTTTTATTTTTTTTTTTTTTTTTTTTTTTTTTGTAAAATATTCTGTTGAGGATTGTAGAACCTTGAGAGATGCATAACGTGTGTTTCTTTTTATATTTATGCTGCTTGATCTTTACTCTCTGAATTTTTTATTTTTTACGTGATATGAAACTGCGTTTTCATTCGGAGCCTTCATTCAAAAGCCGAAATGATTGTTATGTGGGTTTTGACTTTCTCACGAAGTTTGGAAAATGAGCATGTGCAAGCGAATTCCATTTATGAAACTGAGGAATTGGATATAGTAAGATTAATTTGGATTTGTGTGTTCTCAGGTTGGGGTTTTAGCACAAGATGTCTCTCCGAATAAAGGCTGTGGTAGATAAGTTTGTCCAGGAGTTGCAGGAAGCGTTGGATGCTGATATTCAGGATAGGATCATGAAGGATAGAGAGATGCAAAGTTACATTGAAGAGCGTGAACGTGAGGTTGCGGAACGTGAAGCTGCTTGGAAGGCTGATCTTTCTCGTCGTGAGGTATCTACTGATTACCCATTTCTCTCAAATTTTTTAATTTTTTCTTACTTTAATGTGCTATCTCCTAGTGGGATAAGACTATGGCTGTTGTAATAAAGGTTGTGAAGTTTGAGAGTCTATATGCATGTTGGTTTTTCTGTGTAAAGGTCTCAAACACACGTTCATTTCAAAGATACAATTGTTACTTCTCAGTAACTGAAGCTTTGGAACGTGATCCAACTAAATGCAACATTTATCCAAACATTATGTAAATCATGGAGTTTCTCTAATCTTGACCTGTAAAGTTGAACATTATGTTCTTCCAAATGATAATATTGAAAAGACCTATTAACAAAATACTCTTTTAACACGTCAATAATTTAACATTTTAACATAATAATAAAGAAAATAGAAAATCACAGTAATAAAGTGTGATAATACATTAGTACTAAATAAGATCAAACTACATAAATGATTGAATTATATATAAATTTATAAAAACACAACTTATTAAAGTGGAAACATTTTAAAAGGGAGTTAATTTCTTCAAATAATTTGAGTTTCCAGTAAAAAACATTTTGTGTGGTCAATGAGAGCAAAAGTTACATATGATTTCAAACTCACTTCTTGATTTCAGAGTTTTCACAAGTTTTATGAGTTCAATGAGTAGTTAAATGAGTAGTTTTCACAAGTTCAATGAGTAGTTAAATCATTTTGCCTACCTAGAATTGTAAGAGTTTAAGAGTTAAGTTAAAAGTTTGACAACCATAGTTGTAATGTGCATTTTACATTGCCGAGGATTAGACATTTTGACCGTGGGACTAGGGGGAATCCGATAGCGGGTGGCACTAAGCCTAACAAACTTGATTAGAATAAACTCTAAATGACTCTAATACCATCTAAAGAAAGTGAAATTTAAGTCTAACTCAATCACACACAACTGCCTTGTAAAGTGAAGTTTGCACCCACTTATATACTATAATTTGGCCTTATCTATAGTCTATGTGGGCTCTTTAACACCTTCTCTCATGTTGAGGACTAGATATCTCGAGCATGGGATTATGGAAGAACTTGATAGCAGGTGACATGAGGTTCAACAAACTTGACTATGATAAGCTCCTAATGACTCTGGTGCCATTTTAAAAAAGTGAAATTTAAGCCTAATTTAACCTTACTAAACTAGCTTGATGAGATGAGGTTTGCACCTATTTATAAATTATAATTTGGTTATATCTTTATTATCTAGTCAACATGGAATCTTGAACATATACGTAATGAATAACTATAGACTTCTCCCCTTAGCTTTTATTTTTGGTTCAAGTGAGGACTGACCACATAGGTGTGCAATGGAGGAAGTCCATAGGGGCATGGGAAGGGGATGAACTGCATTACAGGGTTTGAACCCATGGTATGTGTCCTACTGCTTAACCCGTGTCATTGGGACACTGCCCATAGCTATGCTTCTGATAATTTTTACTTATAATAATTGTCTTTGTTATGCAGACATCTGAGAAAGTTGAACCCAAATTATTTTGTTACTGTTGCTGTAAGACGCTAGTAGTACTTTCCACAATAATCAATTAAAGATGCTAATAATTGTAAACTACTGTTTATGGTTGATCAGATGAAGTGAGAGAATACTGTTGTTCCTATTTTAAGTTTTATTGGTGAAACTCTGATTACATTCCTTTAATCAGCTGAGCATGGAAATGGCTGTGGATGAATTATGGCTTAAATCACTAGGTAGGTAGTTCTCAATTTGTCTAAAATAAACAAAAAATATGAGAATGTTAAACTGCGTTCTGCACTTCTACTGAGCATGGAAATGGCTATGGATGAATTATAGCTTAATTACTAGGTAGTTCTCAATTCGTTTAAAACTAAACAATTTTTTAAACGAGTCACTCTTAGATTGTTTATGAGTACTCGTACCCTTTCCTAAATTTTCTGCTAGACTCCTCTGGTGTTTTGATGTAAGATCAGTGATAGCAATGCCGATTTCACTTGACCTTTGACAGGAATCCTATTATGTGGCATACGACCTACATTTTGTCACGATGTAGCTTTTCATTTTATTTTCCTAATTTCTACATTTTGAGCTTTCCGCACACTGGTGATATCTCATCTCTTTTTGTCGTGAATAACTGACAAAGTGAAATGCACTAGATTAATTTGAAGTTGGTGATATATTGTATTGATGCAATTTTAGTGAATTGTTTCTGAAATTGAAGAAAGGAAGCAAACTGGCCTTTAGGCACTTCGAAATTATACAGGGAAGTGATTCTTTAACTATCCCAATATGAGATTGATTAATTTGAGTATTTTTTACCAGATATATTGATATTGATGAATTTTAGTCAAATGTCTCTGAAACTGAAGAAAGAAAGCAAAGTGGCTTTTAATCACAAACATCTTACGGAGAAATGATTCTTTATGTATCACAATCTGGATAAATGAAGCTTTTCAACCCCCAAATTTATTAGTGTTTGACACATGATAAGCCCCTTGATAGGAGTTATGCCTCAACTAATAATTTGGAAGAACTCTAGATATAAACAAAATTCCCTGAAATTTTAAGCAAGAGATAACAAATATAACTAAAACTTTTGCTTCATGGTTGCAAGAAGCAGAATAAATATAGTGTTAAAAATGCAAATAAGGGTTAAGGACTGACTTAACTAGCCTTTTTAGGAAGTGTGTTTGTGCCTACTTACCTCACAAAATCAGCTTGTGAGACGAGGTTTGCGTCCTACTAATATACTCTAATTTAATTTTATCTCTGGTCGATCTGAGATCTTCGACACATCCCTTCATGTCAAGGAATGAATATCTCGAGTATCAGATTACATATTTGTAGGTGTGCACATAAGTCTTTCTTAATGACTGATAACATGTTTCACAAACGTTCCTGGGACCGAATTTATGGTGAAGATGTCTGCTATATCATTCGTGACCTGTTTTACGTTTGTGAAGATGTGTTGTACATTATTGGTGAAGCTTGCATTTGGGAATATGAAATAAAAAATATTGAAATTGACTGAAATTCTAACAATATTTCCATTTACCAAACAAATATCCATGTATGAATTTCCATTTATGATCCTGCTATTAAAGAACAAAAAGTCAGACATCCTCATTGTCCTCAACTTTTGAATGTTCGAGGCTGAGATTGCCCGTCAGGAAGCAAGGCTGAAGATGGAGAGAGACAATCTGGAGAAAGAGAAAAGTGTTTTGATGGGAACTGCGTCAAATCAAGATAACCAAGATGGAGCTCTTGAAATTACTGTAAGTGGTGAAAAATACCGTTGCCTCAGATTTGCCAAGGCAAAAAAATAAGGCTTTGCTGCGGTGACAAAAAGGAAATGTATGTTCTTCACTTCTGCCCTCCCCTGAAAGAGGACCAGTGCTGCCGAGGAGGAGCCCACACACAATGCCAAGCTCAATTTATGCACCTCTGGGAACATTTATTCAAATCTAACTGTTCAGTGGTGGTTTACAATTCTCGTTGAGATAGTGTTTTATGACTTGCCAAATTATTTTATTGATTTTTTTGTGATGATGTTGATGCTTTGTTTTGCTGAAAATACAATTTTGTCTATATAATTCATTCTCAGAGGACTGTACACGAGGAGATATATTGAGAAAAAAAATGACAATCAGCATAGATAGTTTTGATAGCAGATTGCATGGTTTATATAGGCCATGAAAAGGAGTACAGAGGAGCCAAAAAAAACTCTAATGCATACTTATTTGGATGGTAAGAAAGAATTTGAGTGCTAAAGGAAAGAAACGGAGGGAATACAAAAGAAAAAAAAAGTAGTGTGAAAAATAAAATTTTGTAGATGATTTTATTTGTTATTAACAATTTTGTTATTATTATTGATATTATTAAATAAAAATATCATAATATTATTTTCACAGCATAATGAATTAGGTATGTAAACTAATCAGTTTTTCTTATTTCTTACTAAAGCAAGGAATAAAGTTTGTACCCTGAGTCCATTATATTTTCAGCACAAAGTTATGTCCTTCAACCCTTGCTAACAGTAAATGGGTTAAAGCAAAGCAAACAAAGGTTAACGGACAATATTAAAAAGATTCCATAATAAAGCTAGTTTTGTTTTATTAATTAATTGTAATTACCACCCATTCTAATGTTATGCAGAAAAGTCTTCTGTGAAAGTGTGCAGGCTGCAACTTGATGCCTTTTTTCCATTGAAAACAACAGTGAAAAATAGCTTGAATTTTTGCAATTTGAGGGCCCATTGCCGATCAAGTTAGATACTTCGAAGATGAAAAAAAATAAAGATATAATAATCTGAACATTTTTAACTAGTTACAAACAATTTTTTCCTTCACTTTTAGAGAAACTTTTTCTTTTTCTCCAAAGCCTAAAGTACTTAGAATTGATTTCTTTCTGTGGAGAATCACAATGGCTGCCCAACTATGTTTTACTAAAGTCACCTTTGAAACAAGTTGCAGATAATTTAAGGTAAACCTGGTAACTAGACAATATAGTTAATGATTGTAAGTCTCAAGCACTTACTGTGGACTCTTTCAGGCAATATGGCAGAAGAAAAATCAGTTAAGTCAGCTTTCTTTTTCCCCATCTGTCAACCATGGAGAATACTCCTCACCAAATTTCAATACTAATTATTATCCAGTCTATGTAGGCCAATCTTGAAATTCAATGACATCCAATTCATTCTTGAAAAAAAAAAATCATACAAAACCAAACCAAATTGTGATTCAAATTATTTGGTGTTTAAGTTTGCACAATCGCCACATCATTCAAGTTTGATTAAAGGATAATAAGAAAAAAAATCCAGTTGCAAAACAAGGGTCTAGTTAAACTGGGAATTTTCTTATATTCGACATATATGGTGAAAAATACAGAGAATATCATATATGGACAGCTTGCCCTTTTTTCCCGATAGGTTATCCTTCTCTAAACCATTTCTCCTTTTATTTGTACAAACTACAGTTGAAACCATGAAATTATTAGAGATTCATTTTATCAATGAAACTCAATACAATCATGATGGAAACAGCCCTGAAAGTGGAGCATGTTTAGAATGGTGTTTACAATGGCTTGAGGTATCAAAGTAGCATCAACTTTAAGTATTCCTTCACAGTGATCAACCTGAAGCAAATCTATCTGAGATTGCAGAAGTGATGCAGGCATATAATGTTTTCCTTCTGCAGCTCTGGCCTTAACTCGGACACTCAGCACTTCAGCAGGAGCATCCAACAAAATGAAGTTAACAGGACTTGCATAAGTCCCCCATTTATAAGCAGGGTAACCTGATCTAAGCATTTCTCTATATTGATTCTTCAAAGCAGAACAACCAAGAATCAGACCCTTTTTGTTATCCAAGTATTCATTTATGACATCACGCATTGCTTCAAGCCACGGCATCCTGTCTTCATCTGTCAGTGGGATTCCCATTCGCATCTTTTCTGTTGTATTGGAAGAAATGAGATCAAAACAAAACAAAATCAGAAAAAAACAATAACAAAACAGATAGAATCAGTCCTTGTGAATAAACCATACACACACACACACCTTTGTTTAATTCAGAGTGAAAATCATCAGCATCAAGGTACTTATATTGCATCTCTTTTTCCAGACTCCGACCTATTGTTCTGCGAATAAATAACCAACAAAAGAAATGTTAACCCAAACAGCCATATTCAACAACGATCATCCTCTTCTATATTCATGTATACAAACATTTAAAAGCCCTTTGATTGATGCTGACTTTCACTTCTAATGTCAAATGAAAAAAAAAAGTTAATGTAATCTAAAAGTTAATACTGAATATGAAACCACCACCACCACCATAATAACATGTGAAAAGAAAAAAAGCTTACGTCTTTCCGGCGCCACAGACACCCATGACAACGATAACTGCACCTGTTTTGGGTCCCAGATATGAATTCAGAGTGTGCAAATAAGAAAGCAAAGAAATTGAAGACGAGAAAAAAATGGTGAATCATTACCATGGTTTGAAGCCATGTTGATGAATCTGGGTTTGGTAATGAAAGATATGAAAAGAATGGTTGAGAAGTTGTGTGTATATAAAACAATTTAGATGTGAAAAACAGAGAGAAGCTGCAAAAGTTATATATAATAATATGCAGGAAGGTCGCAATCACATTCAATTTTGGCGAAGTCACGCGGTTTGTACTGAATACTAAAAATATATATAAAAAAAAGAAGAAGATAGAAGGTGTGGTTACGTATAAGTCTGTCATAAGGTTGTAGCTGTTGAAGTGAAATTGAGGTTGTCTACGTGTGACAGTGCGTAGGATCCGAGTCATTTCATTGGCTCATCTCAATCCAATGCATCTGCAACTCACTTTCACACACCAATCTCTTTTTCTCATTTTCACAACAACCCAAATCAAACTTATAATTTTCTTTACTTTGAAAACTGCATAAAAACTTCAATTTATAATTTTGATTTGATAAAATTTTAAAATTGTTTCATCTTTTTTCAAGTAAAATCCATAACTCAGCAAAAATAGTCATTTCTTTATATAGTATGTTGCAGATTTATCAATATATCAACACTTTTTTTAATTCTCCTGGTCTTATTCCTATTCAACTATGTATTAATATGGTTGGTTATCTTAATCGATCTAATAACACTTTTGTAACATTATAGTATTTTAATTAATAAAATATATTTAATGTTACATTCAAGAAAAACATAAATAAAAATCAATTTTAGTGAAAAAAAATAATTAGTTATTTATTATATATATTGTTTATTTTATTGTTGATGTTTCTTTTATCCTATTTTGTCATTAGTTTTTATATTTTATCTCTGGTTTTGAATGTTGTAAAAATTTCGTGGAGACACGTCTATATCTTGGGATTCATTTATTAAATATTTTATTATATAAATTTATTTCTTTAATTACATAAAATATTTATGATTATACATCTTTAAATATTTTATTTGAAGGGTACTTGTTATAAAATAAAAATATGTAATACAAAAATTATAACTCTATTTTATATTTCGAATACAAAGCTATATTATTACAGACTTGTATAATTAAAATGAAAATTATCATAAATTTCTCATCATAATTTTTAGTACTTTTTATTTCATAAAATAATATTTAAATGAAATATTTCATACTTTTAAATTCAGATTTACAAATTTAATATTTAGTATACGCTACTTAGTTTTTACTATTTAATATTTATCACATATTACCTATTTATCACTTAATATTTAATATTTACTAATTAAAATTTAATATTTTTCTTTTAATATTCAATATTTCATATTTAGTAATTAATATGTAATATTTAATTTTTAAATTGAATAAATAATAATTATTTAATATTATTTTATTTAAAATTAAGTATTTAACCTTCAATATGAAATGCTTAATGTTAAATATAGTATTAAATGTTTATTATTTAATGTTAAATATCCAATATTTAATGTTAAATATTAAATAATTATTATTTAGTATTTAAAATTTACATATGGTTTAAAATTAAATAATTATTAAGTAAAATTTCTAAATGATTTCCTAATAAATCATTATTTACCAAATAATTTTTAAATTAGGAAATTTTAAAAATATTTTCATGCAAGTAAAATATTTCTAATAAACATATTTCTTTTCAAAACATGTTTAAATGAAAAGAAACTATTGACATTATGGTACATTTTTTAGAAATATATTTAATTATTTTTAAAATCTGTTAAAAAATTTATTTTAAATTTTTTTTTATTATTATTTTAACATTTTATAATTTTCCAGATTACATATTACAAAATTTAAAAAAAAAATAAAACCACAATTGAATAGAGTTTATTATTGCTTAAATTAAACTAGGATTATAAAAAAAAGTCACAAGCCTAAACAATAAGGAAGACAATGTTAAACCCTCCTAATCCTTATAACTTAGAAAGAGGAAGAAGTGTCACCATACAGGGCAAAATGTTAGAACATGTTCAAAAATATTATTGCTTCCACAAAGGTAATTAAAAGAAAATAAAAAAAGAGAAGTTAAGGGCAAACACAATATTAGGTTAGAAAATCAACATCTGCATCATCATTTAGATGTGCACAATTAATTGTTATCAAGAGTGATCAACAGCTTTGAAGAATCCAAATTCAAGGTGTTTGATGAAAGGCTGGTGTTGTTGCTGTGTGTGGGTGGGATCTGGGTAGATTAAAGTGTAATTCACTCTTTTGTTGAATCTAAAACTGATGTGAATGGAAACCTTTTTGAAAATAGATGTTTTTCCAACCAAGTGAAAAACAACCTGTTGTTTCGTCGAATCAACCGGTTGTTTTGCTCTTAGAGGTTTTTGAAAAAGGTTGAAAGCGGTTTGACTTGGTTGACTTAATTGTCAAACCAAATCAATCGGTTGTTTCGTGTTTTCAACCGATTGTTTCTTTGAAAATCCTAACATAATTCAATTTTGATTGGTGAATCTGTCTTAAATGATTTCTAACTGAATAAGCTCATTCATTAAATGTTTTAACCAATCTTTGGAAGTATATATAGTTTGCTATATGTTTCTGAAGAGTAAGAAACAGTTTTGAGAAATTTAGTTTGACAAATTTTGATCTCAAGTTTTCAAGATTCACATCAAGCTTTGGATTTTCAAGTGAGGGTGGAATAAGATTGCAATTGTATTCTTTTCAGTTGTACTTTGATCAGGTGTAATCCTTTTCTCAATCTTCTGTATTTTTGTAGTTGTACTGCAAAGAGTGTTGTGTGTTCTTGAGGTGTTCAAGATCAACACTCTTGGTGAGGTTTGCCAAAGCTAGTGTGTTTCTTGAAGGGTTCAAGGTCACTACTTTGGTGTGTGGTGTTTGTAATCTGGTTTTGATTACTTAGTGGATTACCCAGTGGTTTCTGGAAACTAGATGTAGCTCTTGTTGTAAGAGTGAACCAGTATAAACTGCTTGTGTGCATTTCTCTTTCTCTGATCTCTTTTAAATTCTGTTTTTAAGTTGTTAAAATTTCTACTGGTATAAACAACCGATTGAATCGAAGAAACAACCGGTTGTTTTTCTGTGTTTCACTTTAAAACAAATTGTGTTCTTGGCTAACTTGGTTCCTCTTCTAGATTTCTTTACTGAGTTTCATTAAACCTTCAAAAGTTTTTGAAAATCTCTTATAAACAATTCACCCCCTCTTGTTTAAGGTCATATATTCTAACATCAATCACTAAGTGTTCTTAAGACATTAAAAAGGAAAAACTTTTTAAATAGGTATACATAATTTACTTTACTCTTTTAAAAGTTTAAAATTTTATAAAAAAACACAGTCACTTCATCTTTCTTTGAGTTCTTAAATAGATATTTTGTAATAGTTATTTATTTATTAAGTTTTAATTAATAAATAAAATATTAATATTGAAAAAAATCTTTATACCATTGTTTGAAGAAGTTACTTTAAATAATAGAAAAAATAAAATAAAATAAAATGTATTATATTTATAATGATGAATATAATTAAAGTTATACAATTATAATAACAAAAAAATTGTATAATTAACTCATGATTACATAATTAAAATGATAGTTAACTTTACTTGAAAAAGGCTCTAAAATAAATATATTTTAAAACTGGATGACGATAATGACATTAAAGAAGTGTGTTCTCTTTTGTAAGATTTAGATGAAGATCATTATGTATTAGACATCTCTATTGAAATGTTCATTGGAGTAATCAAAATTACAATTATAAGTGTGTAGTCCATCTTATGTAATGTGATGCATGCATATACTATACATGTTCCAACCACATATACGTTCATGTATAATAGTAATGGAGATTGAAAAACTTCAACACATATTCCATATTCTTTCTTTCTATTCTTTATATTAGAAAAATAATTTTAATTTGTATTATGTCTTCAAAACATGAATCAAAAGTCTAAATCTTCTTTATCAATACCAAATGCTAAATAGTATTTCACGTCCTATCATACTCTTTTTGTAGTAGTATATTTTATTCTTGGAGCTTCTCATTATTCCAAATTTCATTAAACACAGAGATTTGATCAAAATATTGATGTCATAGTTTGAATCCACAATCCCAAAAAAATTATATAGAATCCATAAGTGATATGTGTAACTTTTACAATCATAATTGTGGGTTTACCATGACCAACATAACAAAATTTATTGTTTCATACTACCATGCCATTTTTTCCTTCTCAATGCTACCAAACAATTTTCTTTTATGTTGTGGAATAAAAAATTATCCTTACAAGTTTAAATCATTCTTGATAAATATCATATGCTAAATAGTATTTATTGTTATATTAGACTATATTTGACAATATTTCACCCTTCAAGCTTTATGATGGGTGGTCCGATAACGGTTCTACACAAATACTCGCTAGGATAGGCTTGAAAATGGCTCTGATACCATATGATGGGTGGTCCGAAGCGGGTGGCACGATAGGCCCAACACAAATACTTGCTAGGATAGGCTCGAAATGGATCTGATATCATATTATAAAATAGAACAGAGATGAATAAAAGAGAACAAAGATGAACAAAATGTAAGAATATTATGTGGCACCTCACGATTATTTATATTATTAATTGATCAATTACCATAATTATCCTATTATATTATTGGTAATTACTTGATGGACGTAATTACTCTTACCATAAATAATTAGGGTTTCCCCATGGGTGTATTATAAATAGAGATTACCAGACAACTAAAGAGACACTCTCATATTTTAACATCACACGGCCGAAACTCATTTCCTAAAGGGATTTGTCGAGCCTCTCATCTCTTTGTCTCTCTACTCACATAATTCCATTCTAAGCGATACACCCTAAAGGAGAACCCGATCAAGATCATGTCTTCGTCCCTCAGCCATACTATC
>Ga0123342_1003992_pt1 | contig 23079 bp, 19 predicted proteins | sample Turbeawhitnodule_FD_89960 | JGI IMG/M metagenome (GOLD analysis project Ga0123342, IMG submission 89960) | Root nodule microbial communities of legume samples collected from Mexico - Turtle bean Mexico white nodule | ecosystem: Host-associated > Plants > Roots > Nodule | place: Mexico: Nepantla... | reverse complement strand
GAGAAAAGCAGATTGGGAGCTATCAATAATCCTATGAAGGACACTCTTCATTCTGTTAGCTAAAACTTTAGAGATAATCTTGTAAATTGCGCCAACAAGAGAGATAGGCCTGTATTCTTCCAATTTTGTTTGTTTGGGTTGTTTGTTTCTATTTTGGAATGGAGCTAAGACGTAAGATGTTTGTATAAGGGTTAAGGTATCCTGTGTTGAGCTTTCTGCATTTGTCCCCTATGTGTTATGTGTTCTGCAACTCAGCCCTACCAATTGGATTTAGTGCACCTGAACAAAAAGAGAGAAAGCACTCGAGGATGGAAGATGAAGAAAGAATGAGCTATTAAGGTTATGCTTGGCAGCATAGATGCTCTCAAACTAGAGCTTGTTCTAGTTTTTTTGGGAAGCCTAAGCCTGTTTTCTGCTATGTTATAACTGTTGTTTTAGCTACCTAGTAGGCTTTGTTCTTGGTACTTGTAAAAGGGTTGTGACACCTTTGAAGTCTCTCCTCTAATTAATTAATTTGTTTGCTGATAAAAGAAAAAGGTTGATATATCCTTGAAATACCTCCATTTTATTAATTCATTTTTTACTAAAAAAAAAACTATCAATCCTACAAAAACTTACACAAGCACACGTGAACGCATCCACCTATACATCCACAACATCATATACGCAAGCATACATACATCTACAAAAAAATTCATAACACACTCACACCCGTACAAACACATAACCACAACCACACACGGAGAGATACACACAAAATACACATAGACAAAACACATGCACGCACGCATTCCGTCCACGCCTCATTTACATCACACGCACACATACTCGCAAGCAAAGACCCACACACCCACATTCACACGTGCAGACATACTTATATATACACATTGATAAATACACACTCTCCTTATTTTGTCGAGAGCCTAAATCTAATCTTTACAAATAATGAAATGTTATTCATTTTCTCTTTCTTGAATGGACTGGTGGAGTTTTAAGGATTGGTTTTAATTTTGAATGACAAAAGGGACTTCAAATATTTTCTTTACTGATATAAGCATAGATAGAAATCCATGTTCCTTTATAAATTGAAAATAATATATATCCAATAATAAAAGCATCGATCACTACAGTATAATGATAGAAAGTGTATTGATACGGGAGAGACCGAGGCCCACTCGGCTGACCGAGACCAGGGAAATCGCCACGGTCGGCCGTCCCATACTACCAATAACGCTCAAACCAAGGTCAGTGAAGTTAATGCAATATTAAGGATTAGGTAATGCAACCCTAAGCGAGATCCACTTCGCTAATTAGGCCCAACAAGGTAAGCCCATTAAAATAATATAAATAGGATACATCCCAAGGAGAAAATGTATGTCATTTATTACTATTCACCTACCAAAATACGGATCACCCGCTTTGGTGACTTGAGCGTCGGAGTGTCTTCGCAGGTACCCTATCCGGTGTTCACCCGAGACCGAGTGCCGAAGGAGAAGCAGGAGGAGGAGAAGAACCCCAGTTCACTACCCAACAATCTGCCCGACCGAAGGAAGGAGACGAAGACTTCAATAGTTCTTTAGGTCTCATCTCCCTAGCAGGAACAATAAGAATAGTTTATGCTACATTATAATCAATCAATATAATGGTAGAAAGGAGCATCTATCCTTTATTATCTTAACAGAATAATCATAGTGGGATTATAATTCTTAAGAACACTAATCAACATTAAATAAAGTCGAGCACCACATCATCTATTGAAACTAATTGAGTAGTGCCTGACGAGTCCCTACAATAAATATTGATTTTAATCTCCTTAAAAAATCAACACAAAGATTAAAAAGGAATATTAAACTTACTGTAATTATCATTTAGTGTTTCATTTTAGTCTTTGTGTAGATTTTCTTAGAAGGTTAACATCAATATGCCTTCTTTAATATTATAACTTACCTATTCACAGATTTTTTTTTCAAATATGTTTGGTGAATTTGGTGGAAAGATAAAATGTCCATTGAAATTTTACATTATTAAGTATTAAAATATAAAGTAAATTATTAAAGTGAAATTTCAATTATGGTTAGAAGAAAAACAAACAATACATAAGATATTATATGTGAGGCTTGATTGTGTGATTTGTATAAATGGAACATTTTGATTTTTTTTTATCAACAAAGAATAAAATTAAATTAAAAATGATATTTCAGAAATGTTCCAACACTCGTAGAAGACCCATTCACCACATATAACTATACCCATATGTAGATTAGGCAACCAAACCATAAAATATAAGACAACACTGACAAACCAGACACGAAAGGGCTGCCAATACAGCCACAATAGTGCTTCTAAATTGTGCAGCAAAAACAAGACAACTTGTCCCACCAACCTGTACCATATGAGCTACATTAAACGCCATCTGAATGCTATCCACTGACTGCATTTCCTGTGTTGCAGCCCCAAAAACATCCGAAACCTTCTTCTAGTCCCTTGGCCCAGCTACCCATCTCTTGGCCCCTCTTGTTGGTATTTCACTTCGCACATAGCCCCCAGACTGCCTACAACCAGGTCACCTACAATGCATAAAACTAGCAACCACCAACACTCCAGCCAAATCTTCACTTGGACTGCCTTAATTAAAAAATTAGATACAGAAACGCTCTCGCACCAATGTTCCCACTAGTTTTAATAATGTTATTAAACTTTTTAGTGATATTTTTTTAAAAACAATAACATATTATAAAAGTATTATTAAAAATCTTTAGTGATTTTTTTTTTATAAAGAGTTAATATTTTAAAAATATTAAAAAATATTTAAATATTTTTAATATATAAATAATATTATAAAAAATTTACTTAAAATATTAGTAGTTTTTTTTAATAAAATGATGATATTTTAAAATTGTTTTTTTTATCAATGAAATTTTAAAATTGTTATTGTTCCCGCCGGTTGACCTGGGTACGTCTTTGTGCACGACCTTGCCCGTCAGCTAGGGACACCTTCCTTCTGGCAATATGTGAATACCTGCAAAGATGTGGACAAATGGGCGCCCTAGCGGCCGTTTGCACTCCGACGCTCAAGTCAGCTAGCAAGAAACACCAAAACTCTACACCTCCGTATCGGAGCACCGTGAAAGGCACTCTGAAGGTGGTAAAGGAAACTGTGTATTGTGTGCTATTTCTGGTTTTGGCAAACAATCCTTCTCTAGTCCCTTGTCTGTAACCTCAAGGTTCGAGCAAACAACTAGAGTATGTCCTGGGAAAATTTGCCAAAAGTCCGATCCCTGCCTCAAACGCTCAAAAACCCTTTTAACGCCCCCTGCATTAAACACGTCTTAAAGTCCATTTAAGGCGCTTTAAGGCGCATTTAACGCGTTTTCTCAAAACCTTTAATGGAGGTATTTAAAGCGCTTTAAAGCATTTAAAGCGTTAACTGAAATAAAACATACATGATGAGGAAACATTTAATGTTCCCTCATTTACCATATTTGCTAACTTCTCGCTGACTCACTAACCTTTCGCTGACTTGATTACTATCACCCGTAGAGGGCCTCACGGCGCCGTATCTCAATCTTAGGGACATTCTGTTGCGTGAGTTCCTCCCTTCCTTGGAGTGCGTCTGGCGCAAGGGGTGACTTTCTGAATGCCAACTCATGCGTCTCAACCTCTAGTCACTCGCTCCGAAAGCGTATCTACCTTCCTCTCACACCCTGCACCTGGCTACCCCTGGGCATGACCCTCTCATGAGTCGTATCTACCCCAAGGGTCTCCCTGAGGTGGCATGGGCACTTCACGAGTCGGGTTGCTCCCTACTGGCGCTAGTTCTATGGCCTTGAAGCCACCTTTCTCTTCCCTTTATTACCGTTTCTGAGCTAAGCGGGCACGAAGCCCCCCGTGGCGTCACTCCCGTCATGGTCTTTTCTACCCATGGGTATCGGAGAGTAACACTGCTGATGGTTTGCTGGGCGACGCTTTATCCTGGCGACGCCTTATCTCGGCGATGCCTTGTCTAGGCGACGCCCTTTTTGGCGACGCCTTGTCTAGTCACTCTGTTGACTTCCTTTCTTTGACCCTTTCGCGCAGTCCCACCATACGATGACCTTGGCCCTGACGTTGACTTTGACTTTGGTCAACGCCCGGGGGTGGGACGGTACAGTTATTAAAAGATTTTAGTATGGTTAAAAATGTTACTAATATGAATATTTTGTAATTTTCAACAAATGATACTAAATTATTTAATAAAAAATATATAAATTATTTAGATTTGAATTATTTAAATTTTAATTACGACATGAGAATTTATTCAGATTTATTAATAAAATTTTACATATTATATGATTAAATTTTTTTATGTCCAAAAAATTAAATGAATTAAAAAAGAAACATTTCAAATTCAATAGTGTTCAAACCTGTATATAATAATCCAGAAACAATTACCATCAACAAGCTTTCTGCCAGCACAAACCCATAACCTTAACCCATGACAGAGCAGACACACAAAAATAAAGGCCAAACCAAACCCTTTCTCCAACACTCATGGAAGGTCTTGCTGCTCCCTTTTTTTAAATCCAAAACTGCAGCACTTTTAGAGATTAGACAGAGTATTCCTAAACCCAAACTCTAAACCGACATTTAATTCATTGAATAACGGTTGGATAGAGTATAGCATACCATACCTAGCAGAACCACAGAGCAAATCCTTCACCTATAGCCTCCACAACCAATTCTGGTTTTCTGCCGAAGGAAAATATTGGTTGCTGATAAGCTCGTAGCAGTAAACAAAGGCATGTCTGCATTGATGAATGGTGGACATATTGCATCCTTACCACAACAGAGATGAGACCTACAACTTCAGTTAAAGATCAGCTTGTAATAATGGTGATTCTGTTTCCAGGCCGAAGGTAGTTATGACCTGTTTTCCTCTGGCCCACATGGTAGGTGTAGAAGTTGCAGGAACATTTCTTAGTCTTTGGTCTTCTGGCTAGTTGTTTGGAGCGTAATATTTATGAACCAGTGCAGTTCAACCCCTGCCTTTAAGTTCCCACACTCCTCTACTCACCTTCTCTTAACCATAGAAACCTTCCTCTGCCCTTATTAAATTACCTATAGCTTCTAATGCATATAAGAGGATTCAACACCCAATTCACAAAGAAATAGTTATATGAGGGTATCCTATGTTTCATCCACAACCATGATTTGAATTGTCATCTGAAAAACCTCTTCCACATCAACTACCCCCTTGCTTGAAAATAAGTTTGTTTCTTTGTTCCCAGATACACCTCATTATAGCTTTCCAAGTTTTGTTTGTTACTAACCTCTACCAGATGAAAATTCTTAAAGTGGCACATCAAGTCATTGTGTTGGACAAAGAGGATGCCAATCCATCTAAAGCACATTGACCATACATTTTGGGCATATTTACATTCTAAAAACAGATGCTGGCTTGACTCTCCAGAACTTGACTCCGCATATTGTTGTATTTACCTCTCCTACTCAAGCACATTCTTGTTGGGATTCTATCCATAGTTAGCATATTGGGTAGCACTTTAACTTTTCACAAACACATGAATAGGTCATTATGAGGACCTCGGGTGTGATTAGCTAAGATTCCATATGCAGATCTTACCCTATTCATATTGCCCGTAGATATGTACCTAAGTAATTTTTCCTCCATGGATTTTCACTCGAACCTCTCACGCCTCTATCTCCTTTCTGATTCTTCCCACGTACCTACCTCTTCCACCTTTTGACCCTGATTCATTGATAAGGAGTACAACCTAGGAAACAATGCTTTGAGGTTAAAGTTGTCGACCCATCCATCCTCTCAGAATCTAGCTTTATCTCTTGCTCCTATTTTCCATCCTAACGCCTCCTAAAACCAACCTACACCTCCTCCTTCACTTCATATATACCTTAGACAAGTCTCTCCACCACTAGGACTAGAAATTACTATGTGTTAGGTTGTTGCCTAAATCCATGCCATATTTTGAAACCAGCCAATCTTTCCATTTCCCTTTCTCTTCAGTCAACAGGCGCCATTTCCATTTAGCCAAGGAGGACATAGTTAAACTTTCGGATATATTTAAATCCCAACCCACGCTCCTCTTTAGGTTTAAACAAATTCTCCTAGTTTACCCATGAGATAAATCTATTCTCCTTCCCCATTCCCATAAAAACCTCATTTGGATACTGGTGATGCTTTTACAAACTTTCCGACACTTTGAAGAAGGATATGTAGAAGATGGGTAGTTGTGTGATAAAAAAATTAATCAAACATATTCTTCTTGCCAATGACAAAACTCTCCCTTTTCACGCACTGAGTCTAACCCTTAATTTGTCTAAGATTGGCTCCCAAAACTATTTCTTCCTTGGGTTATACTGACATCTAGCCTCAAATACTTTAAAGGTACCCTCATTTGTGTACAATGTAAAGTCTTTGCAGAACACTTGAGGCCATTACTCTCAACATTTATGCCAACTAGTTTTGATTTATGAAAATTAATTTTGAGACGTAAAACAAGTTCATATCCTTAAGGATAACCTTCATGGTGATAACATTACAAAAGGAATCTTCGCAGAGAAAAAAAATATCATCAGCAAATTGAAGTATAGACACCTCTACCTAAAACCTAAAATTGATTTTGGTTCGAAGTAACTTATGCTTGCAAACTTTTATTCAATTTTTTTATTAACAAAAAATAAATTAAATAAAAAAGAAGAAGATTATAGCATACTTTTATTCAATAAGAAGTTAGTAATAAAACTTTGGTAAGACACATGGGAAGACGCAGCACGGTTGTTCCGGTAATATCAGCATCTCCCAAGAGAAGACCTTCTTTAAGACTCACGTCAAACTTAAATTTAACGTAGTCGTTTGGTGCGTGGTCGTGGATTGAGATGGTTAACTGTTGATCCTTCTATTCGCAGGTGCTTCCCAATGACTTGTACTGAGCAATCCAAGTGTGGACAGCTTTGGGCCCGAACTTGGTCTTTCGAAGGAAAACCACAGGTGAATTGCTCAAAGGAAACTCCTCAGAGCAGTTACCAGTTTGAGTGTTTCCCATGATGGAATGGACTTCTCCACTCAAATATTTATCACAATGATGAATATTGGTGCTTTCATGCAGGGATATAAAATAGGAAAATGATAGGTTGGAGTTGTATACAACTTTTGATGTGATAGGTTTAAAAATAAATATATGTAATAAAGGATAAATTTCTAATTAAATGATATAAAAAAGTATTAAAATAATAGTATTGGAAGTTGTAATATAGTTGTATAAAAAACTGGAGTTGTCCATATATCATTGTCCCTTTTCTAAATAAATTTTGTGTGAGAAGGAGCATCGCATTATCTATAGATAAGCGATTTTGTGCTTTCGTAATAGAAAAAGAAAATTGATATGACTTATTATGAAGTTGTAATGGGATTAATTTATATATAAATATATAATAAAGAGTAAATTTATAGTTAAATAATATAGAAAATATTAAAATAATAATATTGAAGATTATAATTGTATAAAAAAAAAGTTAGATTATGAAAGTATATTTTTCATTGAAATATTCAATGAGGATATTGTATACTCATTAAATATTGACGGAACAATTTGATGAGAGTATGTAAATAAATAATTTATCTTCTAATTTTATGGATATATTATCATGTATTTCATATTTATTTACTAAATCAGAATTTATTGAATATTTATTTAATTGATTCTTTCACGATATTTATTAATTTCTTTAATTGATTTTTTTGACGATAAAAAAAGTTAGATAAAACTATATTAGTCAACGACCCAGCTGTATTATCATTACAAGATAGAAAGGATAGTTTGTGCTACATTATAATTATCAATATCATGCTAGAAAGATATATTTCTTTTCTTCTTATTGCGTTTATTCTTTTTCTGTTGTTGACAACTTGACATTTCGATATTTTCATTTCCGAAGATTAAAAGGAAAAAAATTCAATTTCTTTTGTTTTTCAATTAAAAAGAAACGCGGATTGATTGACTTGATCTCCATTTGAACGACATAAAATAATATAATTCAAATATATTTTCTTTGTCATAATTATAGATGGATAATATGATGCTTTCATTCACATACTAATATCTTTTGAAATGTCTTATATTTTATGTGGCTTATATGTTTGTCAATTTGATTTTTAGCTTTTTTTTTTATCAGTAATAAATAAATTAAATTAAGCTAAATACATTAGGGATCTTTCAAATATAAAGAAGCCAAACCTAGCCTGCTGAGACTAAAGATTACTTAACCCTAATTATACACTGAGAAGAGACCATTGAAAGCTTAAAAAAGTAGGTGTATATAATATATGCACTTCCCAACATTGTGCAGGAAAACCAGAAAATGTTTACCTTCTTCACCTCACTAAACAACTCCCTTTACGTCTTCCTCGCAAATTCCCGATGCGAATGATAACTGCAAAAGCACTCTCCAACCCTCATTATTTAATGATTATTTGTTGTAAGTTAATAAATTCTTTGCATTGTTTTAACGCTTGGAATCTGTGGGTAGGTTTAGTTTTTCCTATAAATGAAGATGCAGCAAGAGAGGATTAGAGTGAGAGCTGAAAAAAAAAAGGTTAGAGTGAGTGCAGACGTTAAAGACAGTGACAAACATTTGAGCGGCAATGGCAGGAAATAGGAGGGTTGTGAGGCTCACATCTAGCAGTCATCCGTTGGAAGTGAACACCAAAATGCAGAGCCGAAGATGAGGGTGGAACCATGGAGTTCACATACTCCCACAATAAGACCACCCTCACTATGAAGATAACCCAAAAGATTTTCTCCAGTTCTGTAAAAGAACTGTGCATTAACCTCGTCGAGAACAGTGGTAATGGTTCCGCTACTCTCAGCCTGCGAGTCACGGAAAACGTGACCTACGGCATTTTATGCAATTACTTGAAAACTAAATTCGTGCGGTCCTATGATTCCGATAAAGATAATTGCTGCATTACAAAGTGGACTTTAAGTCTAACTCAATCCCATAAAATCGGTTTATAGGGTTGAGGTTTGCACCCACTTATATACAATGAAAGGCTCTAATCACCTTTCCTCCGGAGGTGTTTCACTTTGGAGAAGAAGAAGGAGGAGTGTGGAGCCGTTGTGAGGGTGAAGGTCAAGTACGATTTCATCGTTGGCGAAGAGACCATGCACGTGAAAGTGAGAATAAGGTATGATGATGATGAAAGTAAAAAAGGGTTGAATGTTGATGTTGAAGGATCACTGAAACTTACGACGGAGTATATAAAACATGTGCTTTCCAGATCGGAGAGGAGGATGTGCGCTGCTGTTGAGGCAAGTAGAGTAGGAAACGACGCCGTTGAGGCAAGTACCGAAGTCAAGGACGTCGTTGAAGCAAGTACCGAAGTCAAGAACGCCGTTGAGGTAGCAATTGAAACCTTAAGGGCGGCTGATCTGTTGACCGTTAAAAACATCCTGGAGCTGTTTCAGAGGATTCAGCCAACAATTCAGCCGAGGATTCAGCCGACCGTTCAGCCGAGTATTCCTTACAGTTTTAACCAACCTGGGCAACGTTGGCAACGTGGCCAACGTCGGATAGAACACATCCATAACGCAATGTAACTATAAAATTTATAACCATTGGAAAATGAAAATTAGCAGAAAGGTATTATAAATTTAAAGGGCACTCATATGTTGAGACGGTGAAGAAAATCATCCATTTCAAATTTCAATAAATTAATATTTTATTTAAATGTTTGTAAAATATAGTTTTTTTTTACTGTTTTTTTTATCAGAATATAATAAATATGCACCAATCCAAACCTTTCAGCAAACACCATAATTAGATTAGTTGATGAACCAAAGTAGTCACATCTAGTTCCCAACTTCCCCTTGCACCTCGTGGTTTGGACAACAACAGCAGTGGAACATAACCAGTTCGCACTTTTTAGGTTATTTTTTCCGAGTTTTACTCTTTCTAATATTTTTTTTTTATCTTGAAGCTTATCTTATGATTCTAGCCAACCCCTCTTGTAATTACGAAGAGGAAATACGCAAGTGGATCACATCGCTTACTCATCACAATGCATTTTTCTTTATTTCAAAATAAAATCATTTTGTTAGAAAATAATTAGTAATTATAAGAAGATATAGATGCCACACTTTATAGAATAAGGAATGAATGCTTGGCATTATACAAATACATCTTATCAAGAATAAAATAATCATCCACACATAAGAGAATCACATTCTCCATTTCAATATCAGTATACTTTTCTTATCTCTCTGTCTGAATTCAACTCTCTAGGGTTTATCAAATAACCTTTATCCAAAAGTAAGCATTGCGGAAGATGCACGCTTCCGTATAAGAACAATGTTTTCATATTGCCATTGTATAAGTGCACATCCATAGCCACATAATTAATTCAGTTCCAATACAAACACAAAGGTTCCATCATGGGAAATTCTCACGGTAGCAAGAATTACTCAGAGCGATTTCCTCTGGACGATTCTTCCGTGGCTGTGTTACGCAAAACCAAGAACCGCAAAGGAAGTGATGTTGAGGACACTTGGAGAGCAGATTACTACTCACATGGAAGGAGAAGCTGCGAACTCGACTTGACCAAAACCAAACGCGACAAGCGCGAAGAAGAGTTAACCATATCTATCTGTGACCATGTATCAAACAATGCCAACGACGACGTCGATTTTCAGATGAAGATGAGAGTGGAAGATGGTCTTCTTTCAGCAAATGTTACTCTAAATGGACCCAGAAGCCTGCAGCAACTTCCGGAGAGGAAAGCCCCTATTCCGCAGGGTGGGGTTCTGAAATCCTCCTCCTTCTTATACGGACGAGACAATGATCGAAAGGGTCTTATTGTAGTTTTAAGGGCAAAGAGAAGAGACAACGATGAAGACCTTCCCTACATGATCACTGTGAAACACTATTTTGTTTCTGCATGGTGTTCTCATGGTGTCTCTCTTGTGGCGAAGATTCGCAGTGATAGGAGTGATGGAGGATTGAGCGTTGAGACTGAAAAGCCTTGCATGCAGCCCAAACATGAGGTGCTGTGCATAATTGATGGTGTTAAAGGAAAAGGTTGGTGCCCTAATCCTACTAGTTCTGATTGTTCCATGGAGCTTGCCACCAATGGTAATGTCCCAGTGATTAGCTCTGGGGGAAACCACAATAATTCAAATGCTAATCCTTTTTCCTATAGCATTAGCGGCCAGCAAAACATCTCGTCCCTTATAAGCTCAAGTGGATACAACAAAGGCGATTATAACGGTTCTATGATATTTCAGGACTGCCAAATTTCTATAGACGGTTTTCGTACTCTGAGGACTAATTAGTAAAATACACCTGCCATGCATTCGATTTAATGTTATATAGTAACGGCGTTAAGGTTATATTTGATCCTTCATCTTTCAGCTTCTCTTTTTGTTGGTAGTATTGTTGTTGGTAGTATTGGGATAAGTATGATGTTTCATTTAGTATGTATAAAGATACTCTGTGTCTCTTATTTTGTTTTGTACATGAGGGTTGAACTATTTCTTAAATGAATCTGTTTAATTTGATTGTTTCTTGCTGATAAAAAAAAATCACGATTTCTACAACTCTTAGAGATGATCTCTAATAATAAGATGCTTGAAATGGAAACAGTGGATAAATGGGTATGGAAGGATAGTGAGTCATCAGAGTTTTCAGTTAAGTTCACTTATAGTTTTTTAAGGAGAGAATGAAGTGAGGAAGTCTCAAGAAGATATAATTTTTTCTAGAAAATTAAGGCGCTTCCCTCCACTCATGTGAGAGCTTGGAGAGTGATGGAAAACAAGGTTGCTTGTAGGGTTAATCTGAAGAGAAGAGGAATCGGGATTGAGAGTAATCTGTGTTGCTTGTGTAGGAGGTATGAGGAGTCAACAAATCATTTGTTTTGCGAATGCAGAGTTGCTTGGTTAATTTGGAATCTTTGTTATAAATGGTTAGGAGTAAGATCAGTCGATTTTATGGATCCTAGGTCTCATTTTGAACATTTCAAGATTCTGGATGCACCCACTTCAATTAATCTTATTATAGGCAATGTGTGGATTGCGTTGATTAGTGAGATATGGAGGCATAGGAATAACTGTTTATTTAAAGGTGGAGTGGTTGATCACACTGAAGTGTTCTCTCTGGCACAGATTAATGTTTGGTCCTGGACCTTTTCAAAGATACCGTCAACTAATTTCTTATTCTCTGATTGGTGCCTTGAATCATTGGTTATATGCATTCAATTTAGTTTGTTATAAGGATTGATCCTTGTACTTCTTTTTTATTTTGGTAGAGATGTGTTAGACTCTAGGAGGTCTTGTTGGTTGATATGTAGTTGGAAAGGTACTTTGTGAACATTATTTTACTGTATTATATAAGGATTGGACCACCCCTGAAGTGGTCCATTTAATTTCATTGTTATTTGTTGATAAAAAATAAAATAAACCATTACACCTACCATGAGAGCTACAAGAACAAAGTTTCCTAAATAGCCTAATAGCGTGGAGATAAGTTTGCAGCAATGGTTAAACCCCACAAAGCACAGAAGATTCTTTGTAGCACGTATATTTGGGGGAAATAGTGCATAAATCGCAGTTACAGTATAGATCCACGCATATCAGAACCTACTTACATGTTCTCTGTATGACGTTTTTCATTGAATTTCATTGTTATTTTGTACTGTAGTTTCACTTTAAGGAATGACTATAAGGTGTATTAGAAATAAAATTAAAAGATATTTATGATGAATGAAGACAAATGCTATGCCAACTCTAAGAAAAAATAGATTATTATAAAGTGAATTAATTTAAATAAATATTAAAAAATGCTAATTGACATTAATTTTTATAAATATATTATTAAACATAAATAAAATTAATTGAAACTAATTTAAATAAATATGATTAGTATTAATATTAAATATATAAATATTAAAAGACAAATTAAATTAAAGTTCATTGTTACTAACTTAAATAGATATTAAAGTTAAGTAAACATCGACTTACTCATCGTTAAATATTAAAAATAAATTAGATATTTTAGTGTTGGATATAAATATGAAAAATAAATATGATTAACATAAAGTAAACTATGTGTTTCCTTTATTTTATTTATTCATTGCTGATAAAAAAAACATAAAGTAAGCTATAGAACTTTCATCTGGTGGAAAATTTGTAGAAAATCTGGAAGTTGGAGATTTTGGGGTTTTAACTTTGAAGACCGTTTTAAGTGAGAAGTTGGTAACAGGAAGTGTATTAAGTTCTGGGAGGATCAGTGGGTAGGTAACGAATCCTTGAAGAATGAGTTTCCAAAGCTTTTTTCTCTGTGGCGAGAAAGATGTGTCATTGGAACATTGTGAGTCTTGGAAAAATGGTGTATGGGAGTGGTCTTTGGCGTGGAGAAGAAGTCTTTTTGATTGGGAGAAGGACTAGCTTTGTCAACTCCTCGAGGTAGTGCACAACTCGTGCCATGTATTGGGTAAAGTTGATAGGTGGGTCTGGAAAGAAAAACAAGTCTCATGTGTTTTCTATTAATTTGGCATATAGGAAACTTAGAGGGAGGTCCGAGGGGGTATGGTCGGGGATGTTTTGTTGGTTTTGGAAGATTAAGGTCCTGCCTTCTGCTCATGTTACCGCTTGGAGGGTGCTGGAAAACAAGATTGTCACTAAGGCAAATTTACTTACACGTGAGATTGTGATCGAAAGCGCTCTTTGTTGTTTATGTGGGGTAAAATTGAAAGAGACTAATCATATGTTCTTTGATTGTAGAATAGTCTGGTTGGTGTGGAACCTCTGTTTTAAGTGGTTAGGCATTTTTTCGGTTACCCATGGTTCTTACTCTCATTTTTTGCAGTTCGGGATGTGTAATGTTTCTGAGTCGGTCAATTTAGGGATGGGGAGTATTTGGATTGTAGTGGTTAGTGAGATTTGGAGTCACAAGAAAATGATTTTATTCAAAGGTGGAGGGTTGGACTATTCTGAGATCTTTTCTTTAACTCAATTAAAGGTTTGGTCTTGGATTACTTATAAATTCTCCTATGTTTGTTTCTCTTATTCTGATTGGTGTCTTGTTCCTCTAGATTGCCTTATTTCGCTTTAGCTGTTGTGTGGTTGTGGTTTGGCAGGACTTGTTTTGAATTGTTAGTAGGAAGGTGTGTGATGTAAGGATGTATCCGTTTTTTTTATACGGATTGGATCATCCCTGAAGTGATTTTTATGTATATATTAATTGCTTATTATTGATAAAAAAACATAAAGTAAACTATATTCATTTTAATAAATATTAAATATAAATTAGATTGGTATTATTTAAATAAATATTAAAAATAAATTATATTAATATTCGTTAAATTGATTTTAACTTAAATAAATATTAAAATTAAATAATATGAACTTAGCACTAATTTAATAAATAGTAAAAATCAATTAACATTATTAAACTGTGCATAATTTAATAATTTAATTTTTTTTTTATTCTAGTTTATACATTTTCTACTAGAATAAAAAAAATATTAAAATTAATACATAAGGGAATTTGATCAAGAAGGTCTTGTAACATTAGGTGCTTTTGAACTATCAACTAGTCACTAGTCTACTATGTGAAATGCTCTAAGAATTTTAAACACGATTTGTAATAAATCAATCACACAAATCTTTATTCTAGTTCAACACAAATCATTTGTGATAAAACACTCACTACTTCTAAGTTCATAACAAATTTAATCACCAATCAACTAGATAAAATCCAAGACTCAGAATAATTGCAATATGAACCTTCTCCAGCAACACTTTCATGTCTTTATCATTCTAGGTTACATCAAGCTTGAATTCACCTTCAAAAGCTTCAAGAAGGTCTTGTTGAACTAGAAGAACAAACATCTTCAACTACCACAACTCGAAATCATTGAAGCTGGTGAATTTCTCAACTTTATACTTTACGAAAGTCATGATGATTGAGTTTCCTCGCTTCATGCTTACTGCACCAGTTTGTAAGGAAATAACTCACAATTCACTAGATCGTCTACCAACAGAAACACACAGATATTCTGGAGTCCAAATACTCAGCGACATCTGGTAATGACTATGCACGGCCTTGCTACCATTCTTGGTGGTGGAGAGATTTAGAAAAAATATGTAGGGAGGGTAATGGGGAAGGCTGGTTCCAACAAGCTGTTACATGGAATGTCAGATCCAGGGACTTGGTGCGCTTTTGGGAGGATCCGTGGGTTAACAACAAAGGTATCAAGGAGTTATATCCTAGATTATTCTCTATCTCTCTCAATCAAGGGATGAAGGTGGGTGAGACTGGATTCTGGGACAGTTATGGGTGGCATTGGCACTTAAATTGGAGAAGGGAAAGATTCCATTGGGAATCCATTCTTGAGGATGAATTATCAGAAGTATTATCTAGGGGCGTTATGCACAAGGATTCTAAGCGTTTTTAGGATGTTATGGAAGACCAAAGCTTTCCCAAAAGCTCTTATAACAGCTTGGAGAATCCTTCTGGACAGAATCCCAACTCGTCAGAATCTTATGGTACGAGGGATTATGGTGAATTCTCCTCTATGTGTTTTATGTAACCAGTCAGTAGAAACTGCCCAGCATCTGTTCTTGGATTGTACCTTTGCTTATCGTGTCTAGACGCTATGCTCTATATGGATAGGTGTTCTGGGTGCATACAATAAGGATATATGCAACCATTTTTTGAATTTTCATCTTTCTAATTTGTCTGAGAAGCAGAACCAGGTCTGGAAGGGAGTGTGGGTGGCGATTCTACGCTGCATATGGGAGCACAGGAACAATGTGATCTTCAGACAAGGGATCCCTGACCATGAGGAAGCTTTTCAAGCAGCTCAACTTATGTCCTGGCTTTGGCTGAAACATAGGGAAGGGTCATTTTCCTATGCTTTCTCTAATTGGATCTTAAATCCAATACAATGCATGTTGTGTGTACGCTGAGTATCCTTGGCAGAACAGGTGGTTTCCGAAGGTCTGTTCACATCAAAAGTAAACTAAGCAGGGTCTCCATGTGGTTTGTTGATAGAGAGACACCATAATTGAATTGGGTTCATTGGTGACGTTGGGTATCCTATTTGGGCTTCGATGCTGCAAGTACGGTGCTATCACTGGGACGAGTAGGGGAACCTGGTCAGGTTGCTCTTTTATCAGTTTCGGTTGGCTACACTAATTTTATGTGGATTCTGAGTCATGCTGGAGATAACCAAGAAATGGGTCTGGTTGGACCCCTAATTATCTTGAAATCTTGTGCTGGTTTGATTCTGTTTAGCAGGTGTCTTTGGAGGATATAAACGCTGCTTTGGTCTTCACGAGTTGAGTCTGTCTTAGGTAACAGGCCTTTTGTTGGAGCTAGACTTTTTTCTGGAAGTTGATAGTGGTTGGAGAAGGTATGAAATAGGGTATGCTTGGTTAGGAAGTTTTATGAACGAGAAGACCTAAGTTGTAACTGGCACTGTTGGAACCCCTGTTCGGGCACTGTTAATGCAGTTTTTATATGATGTTGTCTTGAAGGATATGATCAACTTTCTGTTCTCTTGAGTAGATGTGGGTGGTGCCTGGGAAGGATGGAATGTACAAGTTGTTTGTATAGTTGTTCACGTGAGCTGGTTCTGCTTTTCAGGGACCAATCTTTTTGATGCTTTGTGGAGGAAATGGACCTTGGCTCACGTTTATTGCTATAAGCCCAAGCTTTGTTGAAAAGATTAGGCATGCAACATCTTTATTTTTATTTTTATTCTCCTGTTGTAACTGTTGTTTAGACTTGTTGTTGTTGGTTCTGTATAAGGGTTGGGACACCTCTGAAGTGTCCCCTTTAATTTATTTAATTCTTTGCTGAAAAAGAAAAAAACCACAGATAATTAAACAGAAAAAATAACAAAGAAAACATACAAGAAATTAACGTGGTTTAATTGAAGTGTTAACTAACTTAAATATACATTCTGAGTCAGAAATTGGTTAAAAACATATATTACAATTCAAAGTAAAGACTAATTAAAGGTCAATCCAATGCAAAAGAGGAAGTTATAATTAACGTGGGGATAGACAATTTGATATTTCTGTGTGCTCTCAAGACAAATATTCCAAGAAGACAAATACATAGTGTTAAATTATCAAACCATCTACTTCATCAAATAATCTAAAAATCTTTGAACATTTTTTTTATTTTCTTTACATTACATTAAAAAAAAGACATAATATTAATTTGGAAAACATAAAAGGAATAAAGTAAAAATACTCTTTTATCATCTAGATAATTTTTTTTTATTATCAGACAAAATAAATTAATATAAACTATTTTAGAGGTGACTCAACCCTTATACATAATCATAATAGAACAATTTCTCAAAACCCCTTCTAACCTACCTAATCCTTATAATCTTAAAACAACAAACACCCTCAGGTCAAAGGAATAAATCTTGTATAAACTCACTTAATTAAAAACATACTAGCGATAGATAAATATTCATATTCTTTCATATTCTTCTCCTAAAATCATAAAAGAGGAGCATCGATCTACCTGACTTTAATTTGGAATTACCACATAATGTAAAATATGCATATTCTTTGTCAGTGGAAAAGATCAAACGAATTTTATCAAAAAAAATTTTAAAAAAAGCATTGATCCTATATTATCATGATGGAACGCGTGTGTTTAATATTTTTTTTATTAATAATAAATAAATTAAATAAAAAAGATATATTCTAACTCTTATACAGAAATCTGAATTAAACATGAAGAGAGCATACAAAAACACATCTGCCACTAAATTCAGGAACTGATGGATATTAATTTTACTGCAACATTCTACCCAATTGTTTCAAGATTTCACAATTCAATCATATATACTTAACCTAACTAAGTAATATGAATATCTTTTGTAACATGTAATTTTTTTTCTTAGAAAAAAATAAAAAAAATAAAAAAATAAAAAAATAAAAAAAAAATAAAAAAAATAATATATATATATATATATATATATATATATATATATTCTGTATAAGGTTTGTTTAGCAACTGTTTTTTTTTTATGTAATTAAACAAGGTTTTGGAGTAACATTTTCGTTGATTTTACTATATAACGTATAAGAGTGTCTCTCTTAGATTTTGGAGATCCTTAATAGGATTGGAACATCTTATTTTATTCATGGGAAGGGGGTAAATGTATGGGTATTGCTTGCAGAGGGGATGAAGTAATGGTAGTTAAGGAATATAAGTGCATGGAAGTGAGAGACGCGGAGTGTATACAGAGGTTTGAGGAGGGAAAGAAGACTGGTTTTTATGCTGATCATTAGTTTAAATATTAGAGGTTTGGGGGGAGGAACCAAAGCCAGATACTTGAGGCAAGTTATTGCGTGTGAGGGAGCAGAAATCGTATGCATCCAAGAAACAAAGACCACTGTTTTTTCCGATTCTAGATGTTTTGCGTTGTGGGGGGATAATGAGGTGGGATGGATACACAATGAAGGTGAAAATGGAGGAGGTAGTTTGCTCACTATGTGAAGAAGTCTGTGTTCGGGTATGAGAGTCATGTCATGGGAAAGGGGTTTATTGTTTTTTTCGGGAAACATATAAGCACTGCTATGAGATGTGTAATTGTAAATGTTTACGCTGCTTGTGCATACACAGAAAAGGTGAAGCTTTGGGAGGATTTGACTAACATTAAAGCAGCATCACAGGATCTGTTATGGTGTTTTTGTGGGGATTTTAATGCAATAAGAAACATAAGTAAGAGGAAGAGTATTAATAGTACAGTGGGTTGCTCTAGGGAGATCTACGGTTTCAATAATTTCATTGAAACAAATCTGTTGTTAGATTTGCCTTTAGTAGGGAAAAATTACACTTGGTTTAAGGCAAATGGCTCGGCGAAAAGTAGATTGGATAGAATCCTTGTAACTGAAGAGTGGCTACAGATATGGCCAAGAAGTAAGCAGTATATTCAGCGGAGGGAAGTATCAGACCACTGTGCCATTGTGGTTAAATCGGTTGACAAGGATTGGGGGCCTAGACCATTCAGAACCATTGATGCATGGCATATGGAAAGGGGATTCTCTGGAATGGTGAAGGAAAAGTGGCAGTCATATGTTGTTCAGGGGAATGAGATAACAAAGCTCAAGGACAAACTGAAAAGGCTGAAGGGAGATCTGAAGGTATGGAATAGAGATGTATACGGAAACCTACATATGAAGAGGAGAGTAATTCTACAAGAAATGGATAGCATGGACTGTCAGGAGCTTACTGATGTCCAACATGAAAGTGTAAGGGTGGAAAGAGTGGAATTGTTGAGTCAACTGCGTGAGATTGATAGGAAAATCGACTCACTTCTAAGTCAAAAGGCTAGAATGAACTGGCTGAAATTCGAGGATGCATGCACCAAATTCTATCATTCATCCATTAGATGGAGAAGACTTAGAAATGAACTCAAGGGTGTGGAAGTGGGGGGCCAATGGTGTGAGGAACCTTGCACGGTTCGAATAGAAGCAAAGAAGTTGTTTGAAAATAGATTTAAAGCAATAAAGGACCTGGGGGTGCGGCTTGATGCAGTTGATTTTAAAAGAATTAATCAGGAGGAAAACTTGTTTCTTCTGGCAGCGTTTACAGAGGAGGAAATCAAGGAAGCGGTATGGCAATGTGAAGGGTCCAAGAGTCCTGGTCCGGATGGGTTCATCTTCAACTTCATTAAAAAAAGCTGGGATTTTATCAAAGATGAGCTAATTACAGCTTTGGCTGTGTTCCATGATACAGGTACTATACCAAAGGGCTGCAATGCATCATTTATAGCATTGGTACCAAAAGTAAGGGATCCATCTAAGCTGGAACAGTATAGACCAATATCTTTAGTGAGGGCTTTTTATAAAGTCATATCGAAGGTGTTGGCGGGCAGACTTAAAAAAGTGTTACCCTCTGTTATTGATGAATGTCAATCAGCTTTCTTAAAAGACAGAGGGATTCTTGATAGCGTTCTCATGGCAAATGAAATAGTAGAGGATCTGAGGAGGAGTGGGAGATCTGGGTTGTGTCTGAAGGTGGATTTTGAGAAAGCTTATGATTCAGTTAGTTGGGAGTTTCTCTATGATATGCTCTTAAAATTGGGTTTCCAAAGTAAATGGGTTGAATGGATGCGTGGATGTCTGGAATCTGCATCAGTCTCGGTGCTTGTGAATGGTAGTCCAACAGAGGAATTCAAGGCAACAAGAGGCTTGAGGCAGAGTGATCCCCTCGCTCCCTTCCTTTTCTTAGTGGTTGTAGAGGGTATAGCTGGGTTAGTAAGGCAAGCAAAGAAGGCTAACCTACTATCAGGTGTCAAGATTGGGAGAAAAAAGGTTGAACTCTATTCTCTGCAATTTGCAGATGACACTTTATTCTTCTGTGAGGAATCTCGTAGTAATGTGGTGGCTATTAAGGCAATCCTTAGGGGGTTCGAGCTAGCTTCAGGACTGAAGATTAATTTCCACAAATCCAGAATTGCAGGTGTAAATGTTAACCAAAATGCCATGGTCTGCTATGCAAAAATCTTGAATTGTGGTCAAATGGGAGTTCCGTTTAAGTATTTGGGCTTGGAGGTGGGAGGGAACCCAAGAAAGACTGCTTTCTGGGAGCCGGTTCTAAGTAAACTAAGAGCAAGACTTAATGCATGGAGAGGGAGATTTCTATCTTTGGCAGGGAGAATTTGTCTCATCAAATCAGTTTTAACAGCAGTCCCGCTTTTCTACCTTTCGCTTTATAAAGCACCTGTTTGTGTATGCAGAAGCATTATCAGCTTACAAAAGAGGTTCCTATGGGGTTGGGGGAAGGAGAAGAAACCGATCGCTTGGGTAAGTTGGGAAGTGCTGTGTAAACCAAAGGAGGAAGGTGGTTTGGGAATCAGAGATATTAGGAAGTTCAATTATGCTCTTCTGGCTGAATGGAGGTGGCGTCTGTTATCTGAAGAGAAAGGGAGGTGGAAGGAGATGCTGTTTTCCAAGTATGGGGAGGATTTAGAATATTGGCAAGTACCAATAAAAACCCAATCCTGGTGGTGGAGAGACTTACAGAAAGTGTGCACGGAGGGAGAAGGAGAAGGTTGGTTTAATCAGCAAGTCGTATGGAAAGTAGGAAGTGGAAACAAAGTAAGATTTTGGGAGGATGCTTGGGCCGGTAATAGTAGCCTCAAAACTCTATTCCCTAGGCTTTATTCAATTTCTTTGAACCAGGGCCAAAAGGTGGAAGAGGTTGGCTCTTGGGTAGACTCAGTGTGGGAATGGAAACATAGGTGGAGAAGAGCAAGATTCGAGTGGGAAAGCATGTTGGAGTCAGATCTGGCCGTGCACTTATCAAGAGTTATGCTAACTAGGGATCAGGAAGATATACGGGTGTGGGGTTTTGAGGATTCGAGGCTGTTTTCTGTCAATTCTGCATATGAATGTATTGCCCATCCAGTTAGAAGATCCCAAAATGATGTGTTTAGCTATCTTTGGAAAATCAAAACCTTCCCCAATGTGATAACCACAACATGGAGAGTTCTTATAGGCAGAATACCTACAAGGGAAAGCTTGAGTAGAAGAGGGGTGATAATGAACACAACTCTCTGTGCTATGTGCGAGTTACAGGAGGAAACATGCCAACATATTTTCTTAGAATGTAATGGTGCTCAGAGGGTGTGGGTGTTAAGTCTTAGATGGATCGGCATTGTGTATGTCCAGCATAATATCATTTTAGCTCACTTTGAAAGTTTTTATCTACCCCAACTTCGTAGTAGACAAAATCTCTTATGGAAAGGAGTGTGGGCAACTATAGTGGCATGTTTATGGGAGCAAAGGAACTTTGTTGTCTTTAGCCAAGGGAAAATAGATGAGGAGGAGATTTTTCAGAAAGTCCAGCTTAAATCCTGGCAGTGGTTAAAGAACAGGGGCCCCTCTTTTAGTTGTTCTTTTTCAGATTGGGTGTTGAATCCCCTTGTCTGCATAAGAAGCTACAAATAAATGGGGGAGGATGATGGTTGAGGGGGCGAGGTTGAGGACGTGAGGACATATGTACGCTTTGTGGTGTATAAAGAAGAGTCCCTGGCTGCAGGTACTGTGATGGTTGCTAAGCAGCCTTTTGAATTGTCTCAGGTAGAGGAAAACATAAGTGAAGGTTGAAAAGTTAGTGTGGCCAGCGTGATCTGTCTCGGCTTGGAACAAAGTATGGCAGAGTTTTGTATGTAAAGGAGGTTTGTTTCTGTGGTTTAGGAGAGCAACAATTGGTCTTGTTAAGCTTAGTTTGATCTAAAGCAGTTTGCTATTTTGGCTAGACTGTTGGAGGGCTACTTTATACCAGTATTTGTACCAGTTGTGGATGGCATAGCCACTGGTTTGTATACATGCTCTTGGCTTTTTGAAGACAGCAAACATAGTTGGAAAAGAGCTAAATGCTGTGGTCAGGGGAATGGGATGGGTGAGCAGAGTTCTTTTACAACCCACAGTATGGTGCTGGGTGGGAGTGGAGTGTTCTTATGCACTAAAGGGTGAAGAAATGAACTTTCTCTATTGTATGGAGACCAAGGCTGATGCAAAATATGTGGTTGTTAAAAGAATGGCAAAACTGCTGTGGTTTTGTGGTTGATTAGCTGGGGTATGTGGTCGGTGATGGACCAATTTGTGAGGATCTTGATGGCCAACACCTACGGATGAGGTCATATTCACACTAGCGAAGAAGAATATCCGGTTAACATAGCAGGTGTAGTGGGGCGAATTGGTTCTTTTTAGGAGGGACCACCGTGTGGAGGGTGAGGCTGATGCAAGGGGAAGATGTTGTACTGCCAGCCGTAGGGAATTGGTTATGTTATGGTGGGAAGTTTTCGTTTGGCAACAATTAGAAAGGAAGCAGCACTAGTGCAAAAAGAAGAAAAGGATACGCTTTATTTAGTGCGGCTTTTGCGCTATCCGCTTTCGAAAAAAACGTGGTGGCATTTTTGAAATTATTTTGATTTACGAATGCGGTTATTTGAATAACCGCATTCGTAAATCAAAATTCTTTGATTTACGAATGCGGTTTTACCTTTAACCGCATTCGTAAATCCTTTTT
>Ga0123342_1003991_pt1 | contig 23082 bp, 7 predicted proteins | sample Turbeawhitnodule_FD_89960 | JGI IMG/M metagenome (GOLD analysis project Ga0123342, IMG submission 89960) | Root nodule microbial communities of legume samples collected from Mexico - Turtle bean Mexico white nodule | ecosystem: Host-associated > Plants > Roots > Nodule | place: Mexico: Nepantla... | reverse complement strand
GCATGGGAATAGATCAGGCCCCTTAAGAACAGTCCGAAGCAAGCTGTCCTTACATAGATTTACAGGAAGTCGGAGTGAGCATGGAGGACCTTCTTCCAAGCGTAATTGGAATGATGGTTACTGGGTTTAAGAGGTTTGGGGGATTTTCCAGTGTTTTTTAAATGTACAGTTTCTAAAGGGATCAGAACTAATGATTGAGTGACTGATTTAGCTTAGGCATCTCAAATTTCTGCAGTTTTCATGTTATGGTTGGAGAGATACAGAGACTGACAAATTTTGAAATATTGATTCATTATACAAGGAGGAAATGTAATTTAAACTGTGTTGTAAATGCCTTGAATTGTATCTCATGGCGTCTTTCCATTTCCATGTCTATCAGAAAGGACGTTCCATGTTGTCAAAATGAACTCACTACGACAATTCCTTAATACCTATTCCATTTTCATTTGAACTCTCCTCTATCTCTAATACTAAATGTTACAATCTAATTTAACTTCTTAATTCTTTTATTGGCTCTTTTATTCCTAAACAGGATTCAATAATACTTATTAATTTCTATTTCAATGATATAATATTTGGCTTCTTATCTTTTTATCAGTGAGTTATATTTCTTTTACTTGTGTTGTGTAGGAACTCTAATTTTATTTAACATTAATAATTTATATCAGCTTGTCACCTTCATTTCATCTCTGCACCTCTAATCATCCTCAATTCAGCTTCTTCTAGGATGTATCATCCTCTCTCTCTCTCTCTCTCTCTCTCTATATATATATATATATATATATTATTAATCTTACTAATTAAGAAAATGTTGAAGTTAATTTTTAAATATTTTTTATATAATTTTTAATTTGTATGTAAATTAATTTTATCTTATGAAATTCGTTTATTCTTTTATTTTTTAAAATATTTATAGAGGAACTTGTTTTCTAAATTGTCTTAGTCTTTTAAATTTTCGTTATCTTGTCTTTTACCCTTTTTTTTGTCTTTTTTTATAAGAATCTTATTAGGAAATTCTCTTTTTAAGTTTAGAGTGTCAATTCTATCTTTTACACAAATAAATAATCTAAAAATACTAATATAATATTATTTATTAATATAATATTTTATGTTAAATCTTATACAATTAAATTTGAGTAATTATTTTTTAAGTTAAAATATTTTTTCAATTCTTGTTCTAAATATAAATTAGTTATATTTTTTATTTTAATTAAAAGAATTATTTATATAGTATATGGTATAAAAAGTTTTAATTATAATAATTAACGTTTAAAAATATTACAGCAATATATATAAAAATTTACGTCTATATTAGAAGGATCTATTTATAGTAGTTAACGTTTCAAAATATTATAACAATAATTTTATCTTCTTCTCGAAAATGGTTAATATTAACATTCATACGGAATAATTATAATGATTTTATATGTTGAATTACTTAAATCAACATTTATCTTAGCTTATCAATATTTGTCTCTTCTCCTTGTTAATTAATTAGTAAAAGATGATTTCAATTGGAATTCATTAAAAAAAAAGCACAATGGAATATATAATCATATATGAAGAATATTTTGAACAAAAACTTTTTATTTTTACATTAGTATAAAAAGTTTGAGGTAACAATGACGGGCAAATATTTTAAAGGAAAGTGATGGTGACTTTGAACAATAGAAATTGGTCAATGAATAGCTTTCAGTATTTGAGATTCAGTTGGAGCCAACTAACAGTGCCTCCCAAACAAAACCATGTCCCGTGACTGCGAAAACACCGTTGTTGTGCGTCTTCTTTCTTTACTCTGCGTCTACCCTTTCATTTTTTAAGCTGAAAAATGGAATCTTGGTTTGTAACTGTGTGTGTGTGCAGGTGGGGTGTGGAGCGGTGTCGGTGGATTTCTTGGCTACTGTTGCAGCTTATCCAAAACCAGATGACAAAATCAGAAGCACTTCCTTCAAGGTCTTTTCAGTTTTATCTTCACCTATCTTATTTACCAATAATCTCATCTTGTCATCATAATCAATAGCTATATATAGCACCTCTTTCTTTCTTTGGAGTTGAATATGTGCGTTTTTGTTTAGGTTCAAGGAGGTGGCAATGCAGGCAATGCCTTAACCTGTGCCTCTCGCTTAGGACTCAAACCAAGAATAATTTCCAAGGTTTTTATCTAACACACACAATGTGGGCATGTCTTTTTCTTTTCTTTTCCTTTTTCCATTTTTGTATTATGTTGTTTCATTTCCACAAGGTTGCAGATGATACTCAAGGAAGGGAAGTATTACGTGAGCTAGAGGCTGATGGGGTAGATACATCCTTCATGGCTGTAATTTTCTCACGCTTTCAATCTTCTCATTTTTTCTTTTTTCGCAATACAGTACCGGGGTTCGCACAGTTTGACTTTCACATGCGACTTTTTGAGTGGAGATGTTCACTGTTGAACATGTATTAACCTTGAATGAAATGAACAGAAGAGTGTTTTTGTTTTATCGCTTGTTGTTAGAAATTGTTTGCATTGAATTTGCTATCATTGCTATAGCAGCCACTCTGTGATCCGAAAACTCCTTGCAGTTGCTTTTTTCATCTATTCACACAATCAGCATCTCAAAATCATTGGATGAAAGGTCAGAAGACTAATATTTTAGCTCACATAAAGAACTTAGCTTTTGCAATATCAGCTGTGCGGTTTTCATCCAATAGTTAAATATGCTGACTGTGTGAATCTATGGAAAAGCTGACTACACCAATCTGATTCCTTCTATAATCTGCTGCACCAATATAGCCTTTTTGAAGCTTACTGCACTGAGCTACTAATTGACTATGTCTGTGTGATCTTAAATTTTTAAACACGCTGTGGTCAAAGTTTACTGTTTGGCTCTTTTCCTATTTGTGTTTGTTTTTATATATATTGTTCTTGTATATATTAGTGTTCACTTATTTCCGTCAATATTATTTTATCCATTTACAGTGCTTGCTCTTATGCGCAGGTTTCTCAGGAGGGCACTTCACCATTTACGTATGTCATTGTGGACAGCCAAACGTAATGATCATTGACTTATTGTTCCTCTTATTTTGATGACTATATTTTCATTTGCTATGTGAAAATCACCTGACATGAGGTTCCTGCTCTGGTTGTTTCTTTCCTTTTCCTAGATTTTTTCTCTATAATACAGCGAGTTTATTACTCTCTCCTGCGTGCAGTTTAATTCATAGTATCCCATGCATACATGGTTTCATCATCTTCCCTGTCTCCATTGAGTAATATAATTATCCAAATTTCAGAAGTAAAGGGAAATAGATTAGGTAGAGTGGATCTACTTGAGATTCTGGCTACAATCTCCTGCTTGGCATTGAACATAAAAGAGTGGATACTGCAGTATAATTTTAAAAAATAAATAAATGAACTAAACCTCTTAATCCATACTTCTCTATTTATTTCCCCCTTTTTCGTCTGCTCATCAACTTGAATACCTGAGACTATTGTTTTACTCCGCAGTCAGTGCATGCATGAGAAGGAAAAATAGTTAATCCTTAGTAAGGATAAAATATAATGGTTCATAATAGTAAGGATCTTCAAGCATTTTCTGACAATGAGAAATTATATTTGTAACTTGACTAACTTTTATTCTAATTTTTCAGTAAGTCCCGTACTTGTATACATACCCCAGGATATCCACCGATGCAGCCAGTTGATCTTTCCGAGTCAAGTTTATTAACTGCATTGAATGGAGCAAAAATTGTTTATTTTGATGGGAGACTGCATGAAACGGCTCTAGTTGTTGCACATGAGGTTATTCATTTTATATTGTGAACTCCAACTCTAATCCACCATATGAAGTTTCTAATCCTCAATTCTCTTGAAAATAAGAAAAATAAAAGAAACAAGGTGAAGCGTGCAAAATTTCTATATTGAATTCAGTGAAAAATCAACTTCGATAACTTCTAATAATATTTTATTAAAATGGTTCCAATCATTATATCACTATTGCTTGACCATGATATAACGACAGCTTATATGATGGACAAATTTATAAGGTGAAAACACTGCAAGGGATAATAGATTTTTGCAAGTCCATCAATTGCTATAACATGTTTTGTTGTTTCAATTGTGTTGTATGTTGAAATTTCCACTTAATGTCTTTTAGTTTGTTTTCATCCGGTAAAGGAGATTCAGAATGAAAGAGAACATCATCTGATGGGAAATAAACAAATTCTCATATTTTTCAGTACAGGCAGTTAAGAAGAATATACCTATCTTAATGGATGCAGAAAGGCTGAGAGAAGGGTTGGATGATCTCCTGAAATTAGCAGATTATGTTGTGTGCGCTGCACAGTTTCCACAGGTATGTGCATTGTTTTCTCTGGAAGTCGTATACAATAAGAATGTGCGATATAGAGGTCTCCCATGAACCTTGTATTTGATGTTCAGAAATGAACTGATTTTAATATGCTGCCTTTTTTCATTTTAATTGTCAATCAATAAGTGTGTTTTTAGCCGAGTCATATATTATTAACTCAGTCTTCGCATCCAACGTCTTTAAGTTGCCTTCTGAAATTGTGTTGTGTATTCTTCTATAGACATATTCTTGCATAAGCTATGTTTTCCTTAATCATATTTTCCTTTTTGTGAAGATGAAGGGATATCACTTTCTGATACCAAGGATAAATGGATGTTCCTTTTCTACTTGCTTTAACTAGTATATACTATAGTTTTGGACAAACATCTCTCCCTTACTTTTACTGAAACCTTGTTTCATTTCCCTTTGAGCATCACTATACACAGCTGATGTACCTTTCTCTATGACAGGCATGGACAGAGGCATCAACAGTTCCCAAAGCATTAGTTTGTATGCTTTTAAGGTTGTCGAACGTCAAATTTGTGATTGTAACTTTGGGAAAAGATGGTTGCATAATGCTGGAGAGAAGTTTTAATGGTACATTCCCATTTCTTCCATTTTTTATTTTCTTTTAATGTTAGGTTTTCAAGGGTGAAGGGTGTTTAAAAGCTTATCTTGAAGAACCTGATCTTATGCTAACACTGGACAGAATTAGAATGTTTACATTGCATATTAAGTGTATGTTGTGTTTTCTTTTAATTTAAACAACTTCACACTTACTATGATTTTTTTTTTCTGACAGAGGGTCCTTCCACTGAAGAAATGGATGTTGACCAATTAGTGGAATCCCTGGAGATGAGAAAGAACAGAAGGACACACATCCCAACCTGCATATCATCGGTATTCACAATGAAACTTTAAACACTTTTTCTCTACTTTGGTATTAGTACTACTGAAGTAAAATCCAGTTTGCAAATAATGCAGCAGATACTAGAAACTATGACCATTACCGATATGTTTTCTGTGGACAGGAATGAGGTCCTCATGGGTGTCTTAGGCCCTTAAGCACAAACAGACCCCTTTTTCAATAAACTAATCTTATAATAACCTGTGTAACTCATTATTTGTTTCTTTATGGTACTAAAAGAAAAGTCTATTTTGGTTGAAATATAGAGGTTAATGATCTAGCAAATTCGAAAGACATTCAAGTGATACCAGTAAAACCTTTGCAAAAATAGTTGGTCCTTTTAACAGTCCTGCATTCATTTGCCAATATTTGATATGTATTCTGAAATTTGTGAACAGCTAAGGAAATCGTTTTAGAAAAATGTAACATCATATGCAAGCTTAAGGAAATCCTTGTATAAATTAGCATTTATTTTTCCCTGTTATGGTCTTTGTTTTAGTATATCAATCGATTACAATTACAACTGTTTAACTTAATTATATAAATTATTTTTCCGAGCCAAATAGTCAACTACCTAAACTGATGAATGAGTGCATGACAAGAGCAAAATCAATCTTCTGGGTATTAGTTGTGATATTGTGGATTACTTGCATCTTTAAAACTATGGAAGGGGTTGTAATTTGTAACTTGAACATTATGTGCCTATGTGTTTGGTAAACTTTTTATTTATATCTTTCTTTTCCATTTACTTTCCAGTCAGTGACAAAATTGCATGCAGAAGGTATAGGAACAGTTTTTGGAAAGTTATACGTTGGAACAGCTGAGAATGTACCTCCATCAGAGCTTATTGATACAACTGGTGCTGGAGATGCATTTATTGGATCTATTCTCTATGGTAATTTACCAAATTTATTCTATATCTTTTCCTTGTGTCCTTCAAAGGGACACGTGCAAATTTTATACTTGCCATTCTTGCTACATCCTTTACCTTTTGATAGTAACTTGTCAGTCTTCATTAAGGTTTTCTGGTTCTAAAAGGTTGATGGAAATAGATGGATTCTTTCTTCCCCTTTGGTCACAGTGCTGTATAATAAGTAGTTCATTTTTTTATATTAAAAATACAATAAACTGTTCTGCTTAAAGATATATACTTGCTCAATACCATTTCAGTAATTGTGGTTCATTTGGTTTTGGTTTTATATCCTTTCCAATTTCGTTCTCCAAATTCTCCACCACCTCCTCCCCAACACTTTGTTATGTGATTTTCAAAGTGGTTACAAGCAACATGTTAAGTAGTGAAATAATGTGTGCTGTTTTCTACTGGTTTCAGCTATCTGTGCCAACTTCACGCCAGAGAAAATGCTGTGCTTTGCTGCCACTGTGGTAAACACTCATGTACTAAAGTAATAAATAATTAATAGAAATGGATATTGCATGCCTATTAAGTTTATTGCAAGAGGCTTATGCATTCATGTTGTTGGTAATTACAGGCAGCTTCCAAGTGCCGAGCTATAGGAGCAAGAACTGGTCTCCCTTACCACACAGATCCATGTCTGGCATCCTTCATGAACTAGCATTCTTTACCACTGAAGTGCGCCATATGGTTTAGAATAAGGTTTTTGGTCAGAGGAAGTGATACAATATTGACATTTCTTCTACGTTCTTTGTTTCATCAAATGTCAATTTAGAAAGCAAAGCCAACGAACTCCCTTGTTTGTGGTGCACAAAATTTACTCCCAAACTCTTTTCACATAATTAATCCCTGCTTATGTCTATGCAAGTGCCAAGATACCACTCCACTTTTTTTATAATTTATTCCCATCTGAAGATTATAATGCTTGATGTAACTTTTCAAATTTCCATTTTCACATTAATTAATTTCTTCACGAAGCTTAAGTTGGAAAAAAATAACTGTATTGTAGAAAAGAAAGAACAGAGAAGGAATTTTAGATATATTGAAGAAAAAAGAAAAATTATCGCCGTTGCCGGGGATCGAACCCGGGTCACCCGCGTGACAGACGGGAATACTTACCACTATACTACAACGACTCTGATGTTTGTTTATTTCTCATAACAAATCTAAAAGATAACTATTGCATGTGTTGAAATCAACCAATCTTCGGCACTCTCTCCTCACAGTTTGCATTGCAACGAGTCACAAACTCACTGAATTCCAACTCAATCATTTCTGTGATGTCGAAGCTATTCGGCGTAATCAATGGCAACGTTTCTATTCCAAAATCAAAATGCCCTCCGACGCACTTCCTCCTCTTGCACAAAATCTCATCGTCGTGCGTTGTTTCCCCATCACACAGTCGGGTACGGAACGAAGGCTGAAAAAAGTGGTTGTGTTTGCATGAGTTGAAACACTTTCCAATAATGTAGTTTTGTAGAAGGGTGAGAGGGAGAAATGGATGGTTAACGTGCTTGCATTATCAACTTCTTTAGCTTCAATCACTCTTCAATTTTTCAACTTATTCTGGAATGTTATGTTGCTTCTTGGGATCTTCCTCATCAAAAAAACAAAAACGTTACTTAAATGTGCGAAAGGTGCAATACACGTTCTACAAATAACATTACTTATATTTCTTCAGAAAAAAGAAGACTTGAACAATAAAAAAATATGATGATGCATGATAATGATTATTGAGTACAAAAACACGTGTTTCGATGCAATTGTGCAAATATTGAACCACAAAACTCTCCTTTAGATAGATGCCCACACGTCGCCCGGTTGGTTTAAGGAAAGAAATATCACTTTGACTTTTTTTAAAAAATGGAATCAAATTCAAAATATTCAAAATAGTACAATGAAACTGAAAAATCATTTATAAATATGGATAGAATAAGTTGTTAAATATTATTTTTATTATAAAATGTAAAATAAATTATTTATTTTTCTAATATAATTATAAAAAAAGAAGGATCAAAACATCATCCTTCAATTTGTTAATACTAACTAATTAAATCTTAAGCCTATTTACCCTATACATAATTATAAAAGATATACACTTTGTTGTTTAACCAATAATAAAATAAAAACTAAAATTATATAATTATCTTTATTCAAAATAAACAAGTTAATTACTAAATTATTAACAAAAAATATAAAATATTAAATTGAAATAAGAGTTCAATAATGGAATTTTATTTAAGTAGTATCTATTTTGTCAAAAAATTAAAGTAAATGTTAAAAAAATCATAAATATTTAGAAAGTTATAATTTCTTAAAGATTAAAATTTATTCAACAGATATAGAAAACAACTGTATCATAAGACATAGTATAATTGACTTACACATATACAATATTTAAAAAAAAAATATTAAAGAGATATGAAAACTCTCATCCTCCTAGTACATCATAGTATAGTAATAAACCATAGTTTAACACCCACATAAGTTATGACTTACGCCTATTCTGTAAAATTTTAAAATATGTGTTAAGAAAAATTATCCAACAAACATCTAAAACAACTAAATCATAAAACATAATATAGATTACTTATTCAATAATTTCAGAACCATAAAAGGAATATGAAAGTCTCATGATAGTTCATATTAATAGTCATAATTGAATATCCTATTAAATTACCATTCAAAAATTATATTAACAAATATTCTTGACCTAGTACCTAGGTTGCACTTCTCATTTAAAGAAGGAGAACTGAAATAGGTTTTCATCCAACATTGATCTTTGCCAATCATGTTTTTATCACATAAAATTGAGTACATTTATGATTTATTTGAAGGAGGGTAGGAGTAGAAAGGGAAAGAAATTGAAAAATTATGTTATTTGGATGTATGAAGAATGAGTTGAAAGTAAATAGATTTGAGTAGAAATATTGTAGATGATTGATGTGATTTTATTGAAAAGAAAATAATTGTGTTATTTAATCATTTACAAAAATACCCTTGTCTTTAAATTGTTAATGGGTTCAACTAAAATATATGTATATATGAAGGTTGAAACATGTATCTATATATTTGAATAGAATATTATAAATAAAAATAAATAATTTTTTGTAATACCAAACTTTTTTTAAAATATTATAATTTTAAATTAAATTATAAAATTATAGATTTAATGTGGAACGCATTAAGGTTTGATAAATTTCTAATTGATACAAGGAAACCCCACAACAAAAATTAAAGTTTTCTGACAAATGTAGGTGTGTAAACTAAACCCTAAAAATACCTAAAAATTACTACAACAAAAGAAGTCATATTAAATGATTGATTTTTGGAAAATCGAGTGGACCTAATCATCCATTGGCCATTGGGTTCCTTAGATCATTTTGAGCAACTTTCATTTTTTACGCGTTTCAATCCAAACTCTTTATCAAAATGTAATAACATTTAAAGTGTTTTTTAGAAGTTTCTAGCAATTCAAAATCTATTATCTATTACTATTTTATGCAATGTAAGGATTATATGTACATCACCTTTGTTCATGAGATAATTTGGTAAATTAAAATCGTAATCAATTAAGTTTGGAGGCATAATTGATCATGCCTTCAAACCTAATCGATTATGGGATTTTGGGAATACATTCAAATCTTAGTGTTTTGGCACAAAAACAATGTAAATTAATTTTCTATGTACGCCATACACATTTAAACCTAATTTTTCATGCAAATGCACAATGGTCCTTCATAATTAATGTCTAAACTTTCATCCAAAATCACCACACCTTAGAGGGATTGTCTTTTTTCTCGTTCTTTCTTCACAAATCATCTCAAATCCACATAACTGTTAGAAGATACCCACTTTCTTAACCTTCAAATTTCATTAAAAAGTACTTCAACCCCAACCAAACACCAAACACAAAGTTAAATATTTTTTTATTATTTTTAACAAAAAGATGATGATAATAGAACATGTCAATCAAATATACAAATGTATTGCAAAAACACATGTAGTGTTGTTAAGAGACAGTATCTTATTTTTACCACTCCATTTATATAGCTTTATGCATGATTACAGTTAGATAATATATTATGTGCATGACACAATGACACTCACTATCATATTTATGATCCTTTTACGAATTCAATTCTTAGCCACTTTCAAAGTAAATACAAAAAACCCTAAATAGAACTTACGACTTCAAATTAACCTAAACAAACTCTAATATGTTTTTATTAATGACATTATATGATTATTTTAGATTATAGCATAATGTATCTATTAGATTTTGGAAGCCACTTCCTCCCCCTTCTTTACTCCAATCATATTCTTCAACTATTAAAAAACATGGAAATTGTTATAAGTTTTGTGGGTATTAAATTGCTAGAAGATATTAATAAATATGTGAGTAAAACGTTAAATTTGTTCTTTTAAGTATTATCAATCAATTTTCTTCCAATTTAAGTGATTGTAAATGAACTTTTGTGTGTGGCGAAAATTTTTTCTTATGAAAATTAAAGGGGAACTTCGATTCATTCATGCCATTTTACATTAAAAGGTGCAAACATTACTACTGTGCTGTAAAATGTATATTTAATTATTGACATTCTGCAATTTTTTTACTCTGTACAATCATCAACTAGTTAATCCAATTGAAAGCAAATATTTAATTTTATTTTTAGCTTTTTTTATATTATAATCATGGTATAAACTTAACCTCTTTATTAAATACATTTTCACAAATTTCATCTTCTAATTATTTTAATTACATAATCTTAGTCTATCCTTAACTTGATATTTATTATTTAATAAAATACTAATGCAGTAAAAAAATTTATTAAATAAAAAATAATTAGTTATTTATAAACTAAAAACTTTTTTGGTATTTAAAGTAATTTCTATTATTAATAAGAATTTATAAAATAATTTATATATTGTTATTTAACCATTACCTACCAAGATTTTAGCTACTTACTTCTTCATGTTCTAAATTAGTCTCTATTAATTTTTTAGAGACTTAGAATCCGAAAAAATTAATAACTAAAACCTAGGTAGTTAATTTCGAACCCATTTTATAATTTTTTATTAATAATAAAAATCACTTTAGATACCAATCATTCTTTAATCTCTAAAATAATATATAATTTAATCAATATAATGATTAATTATTTTTAGTATCTAAATTTGATTATTATTTAATAGTTTTTTTTTAGTGATATGATACTTACCACGGTATTCCATATAACTCAAAGTGACAATTTTACAAAAATAAAATAAGATGTAAAAGAATATGACAATAGGATCAAAACATAGTTAAATCTAAAATACATTTAATCTTTAATATTAATAATTATTAATCAAGTTGGTATTTTAAATCACTACTACCATTTAATTTATAAACATTAGTTCTGCCCTAAATTTTGGTTCTCAACTTCCACTACAAGAAAATCATAAATTAAAAACCAATTTTAAAGACAAAAAATAATTAGTTGATAATAGTGACTAAATTAAAGATCATTTTAGAAACTAAAAAAAATGGTTTATAAATTAGTTTCTATTATTGTTAGATAGTTTCTAAATTAGTATTTAATTAGTTACCAAAGTTTTAAATACCAATTATTTAAATTCTAAATTTGATAGTAAAAACTTTGGTTTCTAATTAGATACAGATTTAGAAACCATTTAACACTAATAGAAACTAATTTAAAAACCAAACATTTATTTAGTCTCTAAAATAGTTTTTAATTTAGTCAATATACCAATAATTATTTTTTATCTCTAAAATTGATTTATATTTTATGATTTTCTTGTAGTGCGTATTAAACTAGTGTGATCTATATTTGAATTTTAGATACTAAATCAATATTCTTCACTTTTGATTTATTTTTTTATTCATGTCTCCACAATTTATAAACGATTCGACAATTTAGTGAGGGAAAGTAAAAAATTTGAAATTAATATCTAGGTTTTTATTTACACACTACAATGAATTGATTTTCTAAGGCTTAAATGTCTACTTTCTATTATCCGGAAAACTTTCGATTTATACTTCTAAATTTTTATTTATTTTTAATTGCTACAACATACTTCTGTCATGCTTCATCCTCTTCGTACATCGTATTATTTTCCTATTAAAAATTACTTATTAATTTACTTTAAGTAGCTTGCTTAAGAAGTTAATTTTTTCTTAACATACATTCACAAATTTCAAATCTAAGTCTTAATCTTTTTTACATCAACATAGAGTAAGTCATGATATATGTTTAATTTAATTAATACGAATAGTTTATTATTTTTCTTTTACAAAAATATTATCTTATGATCAAGTTAATTTTTTATTTTGGTCGATTAATTATCTTACATCCTTCATAATTTTATCTCTAATCTTCCTCTTTTTAATCCTATACCCAAACCACATATCGTACAAAACTAATTTTACTGGTAGAAATTATAATTGTACTTGATAAACATATTTTTCATGCACATTAAATTATATATTCTATTAAACATAATCACTCTAATTATTTTACCTTATGAATTTACACACACAATCAAATCAACTTAAATTGGCTAAGTTGGTGATTTGTTTACAAATAAAAAAAAAAATTATGAAGTAATTTACAGTACAAGAAAATCATTAAATATAAATTAATTTTAGATACAAAAGATAATTAGTTGTTATAGTGACTAAATTAGAGAACATTTTAAAAACTATTTTTTTTTGTTTCTAAATTAATTTTTATTATTGTTAATTAGTTTCTAAGTTGGTATCTAATAATTAGCTACTAAGGTTTTTGCTACCAAATTTAGAATCTGAATATTTGGTAGTTAAAACCTTAGTAACTAATTAGATACCAATTTTTAAAAATTATTTAACAACAATAGAAACCAATTTAGAAACAATTTTTTTTAGTCTCTAAAATAATATTTAATTTAATCATTACAACAATTAATTATTTTTTATTTTTAAAATTAATTTTTTTAATAATTTTCTTGTAATATTATTAAATATAATTAAGTGTAAAATAACAAAAAATAAACCATCTATGGATCAAAGAATCTCATACGACTAAAAGTCTAAGTTATAAAAACGAAATCTAGGGAAAGACTTGTCTTAAATCCAAGTTAAAAATTCTTATTAGAAGAGATATTGTATTTAATGTTTAATTATGTCCAATACATAATTAATTTTAGAGAGGACGTGTGGGAAAAATAAAAAGTAATTCTTAATTTTCAATTTATTGCTACTAATTAAAATAATTAATAATTATCTGTAAGGCTATCTAAAAATAGCAAATAATTTATTTATAATAATTTAACAAAGCAACTCATGTGATGTGAGTTTCTCTTTTCCTTTTTTTTTTATAATAATCATTTATCACTTTAAATAATTGAACTAACCCACTCTGTACCCAGGACTTTAATATTTTGATATTCGTATTAGTTTGAATTCAATGTATTTTATTTGAAAGTAGAACCTAAAATATTTGTGAAAAGATGGTGAACATAAAAAAATACATTCATATTGCATTAAAGTAGAAGTGAGATCCAAAGAAAATAGAAAGCTAATAACAGTTGTTGAACAAAGCCACTCATTGTTTTCTGAATTGTTCTCCAAAGAATTGGAAACTACTCACTACACAGAAAGTTTTGGCTTGATATAAAAGGAGAGACCAACTCCATTCAAAATGTGTCTTTGGTGTGACTCAACCACACCCAAATTTGTTCTTTCTACTGGTAAAAGGTCATTTTCTTGTTAGAAGAAAGATCTTCAATACAGTTAAAAAATGACAAATGAGTCAAAGAATTAGAATTGGCGTTATAACTTTATCTAATTTGATTAGATAGTTTAACAAAATTGATATATTATGAAGTTACTGTTTCAACTCCAATGTGAATTCTTACAATTTATAGACTTAACATTCACAATATAAATATAGTGTTATCCAAAATCTTGAATGTGGATAATATTGGTATTTCTGTCTCAAACATTATCATGATTAGAACTGTTAAAAGAAGCAAATATTTGTCAAAAATTTGGAAATTTGACTGCTAAAAAAAAATGAAAACAAAATCCATGCAAGTAAGGACAAAAGAAGAGGATTGAGGCCACTAAAGCGGCATCCGAAGATATTGGTGACCGCGATAGGCGCCTCAAATATTTTGATTTTATAATGTAAGATTGAGAGAGAGTAACGTTTGTCAAAGGTTTCGTAATTTCGTAATTCATTCCAACATCCAGGGGCATTTACGAAATGCCACCCACATAAGCAAGCAAAACATTTCATTTACCTACGATGCTGTGCTTCTAAATCCAAATGTCACCAACATCATCGTCTTCTTTGTTTTTTTACCAATAAACCATAAACTATTTGCCCTTAAAGCCAAAAAGAAGAGGAGAATACAAATTACAAACAGAGAGTGTAAACAACACAGCATAACATAAAACCCATAACCAAAGCAAGGTCTGCCGTTGAACCACTAACAGCAGCAGGCCAGGGGCTTAATCTCTTCTGCAAAAGTTTTGGTCTTGTTGAAGGGTTTTAAGCTTCTGTCGTTTTTTTTTTTCTCGGCATTGTCTCTCAGTTGGCATATATATAGGAATATATTATTTATATATAGATACACCCTTTTGCTTTTTCTGCATTTGGAGTTGTCAAACACCTCTTTTTGTGGAAGTTGTGGTGAAGGGGGAGTGGCAAGATCTTTCATTTTGATTGGTGGAGTAGCCGTTGGGTGTATTGGCAGTAGATCCGGTTGCTAGCTGAGTTTTTGATCCGATCTCTCTCAGAAATGGTATTCATTTCTCATTTGTTTGGATATTGTATTGTGGTATTGGTCGAGTCAATTTCAAGTCTTGCGTTTGTTTGCTTTCAGTGACGTGAAGCTGACTTTGTTGAAATGAGATTGTTGTTTTTCCTTCTTTCTTTTATTAATGAAAATGGGGTTCTTCTTTATCTATGTTAATGGACTGATCTGCTATAGCATAGATGGTAGGTTTGGGCGATTCTTTTACTTAGAACCGATTACTTATAGTTTTTATGAACGTGTTCTTTTTGCCAGCTGACATTGTAGGAGTCCAATTCCATGGCGGATATTGTTTTTTATGTTAATTTTGTTCTTTGAAGAAATATGAAGCCACAAGGTCTAAATCTGGGAAGATGATAATTTATTTCAATTTGCTGTTATTTTAACTGGACTTGTAGGATAAAATAATCATATTGTGAATGCTGTCTTCTGATCTTCTGTTCTGAACTAAGTACTGCGAATTTGCTATCATTATATTGTTGCAATGTATCTTTGATTGATTTAGATGATTTTGCATTGATTTAAGTGGTAGGATTGTTTTGAATTTGGTTCAAAATTATAATAAGACATTACTGTTTTTTGTGTTGAGTAAGCTTAATCGAATAGATCTGACCTTACTTTGGCAATGTAGGTGCTTCACTTCAAAGTAGCGTATTTAATGGGTTAATGTGCCTGTCTATGTGATTTAGGAGGCCTAGTTTATTTCCTTTCCTATGCTTGTTACTGTCTGCGTGGTGTAGCTATTGCTTATTAATTCCCCTTGGTTGATATTTTCAATTAATAAATTTAATTGGGTGATAGTAGCTTTTGAGTGCTTCCTGGGTTACTAATGTTCCAGTTAATATTAATTATTTCTAATCAGTGTTTCCTACCTTGTTATCTGAAAAGCTTGACTAGTCCATGAATCTTTAGTTTGTTTGTCTTCTATTTCACTTGCGTTGTTTTATATTTTGGTCAATATCGATATTGACTAAAGTAGTAGTTGTGCATATGTTTTCTTCTGATTATGTTGCAACATGCTTTTCATATAGCTGTTAGTTAAGCAACTTTGATTGACCTCCTTCATTAAATTCGTTATTTTCTGCTATTGAAATTGTAGTTAAAATTCCTTAGATGCTATTCCACAATAAAATGTAGTTAAGCTCATGTTTGATTTCAAGTCTACAATTCATGCAAATGAAAAAAATTCATGTCAAATCCTCCAATAATGAAAAAGTTACCCTCTTTTGCTTCTCCTTCAACTTGAATTCTTGCTTGTAGTATGTGCAACTAGACAAGCTATAATACGAAGATGAACTGTGAGGAAGAACTAGAATTTCAGTGGTCTTCTCAAACACATTGTGAAATACTGCTGAATGTTTCTAACAATGGGGTGTTTAGCTACATTTTCAACCACGTGGGTTTAATTTAAACTAAACCCATATTGCATCTTCAGTCTAAGGAAAATTATGGAATGGTTACTTTACATGCTGGTTGAGTCATTCTAGTTTTGACTTTCTGCAGCAAAGTCAGGGGATTGTTTATTTTGAGAAAATGTTTCTTCTTTTACTTTTAATTATAAAATTCCAACTTATTGTTTTCATTTCCTATTTTTTTTGTTTTCGAAGATTTGTATACTAAATAATAAGAATAACTTTTTTCTGTTTACACTGTTTTTTGTTTTTTAATGCGAAATTTTGGGAGAAGTTGTTTAAACCCGCTCTTTCCTCTGCAAACTTTGGAAACAGGAAGCAAAGTAAAAACTAGGTGACATTTGTAATTAAAATTGAAAATAGAAAAGGAAACTAAACAAAAAAAATTTCTCACAACAGCGAACCCTTACATTTTTGTAATAAACTAGCCAATTATGTTGTATGACTTCTTCTAGTTTGTATGGGTGGACTTATATTTCAATTCTGGGGAATTGAAGACTTTAAAAGATAGAATTTTACTTTTCCTTTTACCCACTGTTTGAGTCTCACTCTAGTTATTTGATTATGTGTAAACTATTATTTGATAGGTACTTAATTCTGTGTAGTTAGTACATTTAAGTAGTGATACTCTTCATATTGTAGGCTGCTACTGCCAATCCTATAGTTGGGTCCCAGATTTGGGTGGAAGATCCTGATGTGGCTTGGATAGATGGTGAGGTCTTGGAGGTTAAAGGAGAAGTAATTAAAGTCCTTTGTTCTTCAGGGAAGACGGTGAGTGTACTCTGTAATATTTGCTAAAATCTAATCCTCAGTAATGCATTTTCATGTTCTTGGAAACTTATCGTTTCTACTTTGAGTGCTTTGATTTCTTTAACAAGAATTACTGGTGCAAATCTTTGAGGCATAGTGTAATGAATATATGTGCCTTATTGAACGTTTTAAACTATCCTTGTCTTACAGGATTGCACTTTTATTCTGTATGTTAGATATACATTTTTCTAAATTTGTAATTATCAAATGTGTGAAATTTTACCCTGCTTTTGTTTGTCTTGAAATTTGCAGGTTGTTGCTAAAGCTTCCAGTATTTATCATAAAGATACCGAAGTTCCACCAAGTGGAGTGGATGATATGACAAAGCTTGCATACCTGCATGAACCTGGAGTACTGGATAATCTGAGATCAAGATATGATATAAATGAAATTTATGTATGGATTACAGTTTCCAACTCTTCAAAGTTTGTGTCTGTTGCATGAGGCGAATGGTTCCCTTTATTTTGCATTTGTTAGTATCTACATAGTATTGATAAGTGCTGACTAATTTTTTTCTTCCAGACTTACACTGGGAATATACTGATTGCTGTGAACCCTTTCATAAGGCTCCCTCATTTATATGATAGCCATATGATGGCCCAATATAAAGGAGCAGCTTTTGGCGAGCTAAGTCCACATCCCTTTGCTGTTGCAGATGCAGCATATAGGTAGTTTTCATATCTGTCCTGCAGAAGGATCGTGCTAATAGGATAGGAGTCTGACTACACTAATTAATATGTATTTATTTATTTAGGCTTATGATAAATGAGGGAATCAGCCAATCAATATTGGTTAGTGGTGAAAGTGGAGCTGGTAAAACAGAAAGTACCAAGCAACTCATGAGGTATCTTGCTTACATGGGTGGGAGAGCTGCTGCTGAAGGTAGAACTATTGAGCAAAAGGTCCTGGAGGTAAGAGAATTTGACATTTAGGAAGCTGATTTATCTTGTTAACCTTCTTTCTGCATCTAAACTTCTTACAACCTTAAATTCTCTTCATCAACTTAAGCCTTATGTTTTCCCTTCATTGATTTGCAGTCCAATCCTGTTCTAGAAGCCTTTGGCAATGCGAAGACTGTTAGGAACAATAATTCAAGGTGGGAAATAATAGTAAGTTTTCTGCTTATGTAGTTACATCGCAATTATCTTGGTATCGTGTCTTATTTTGTTTTCTCACCTGTGACTTCCGCAGTCGTTTTGGTAAGTTTGTGGAGATTCAATTTGACCAGAAGGGAAGAATTTCAGGGGCTGCTATCAGGACTTATCTGCTTGAAAGATCACGTGTTTGCCAGGTGTCAGATCCAGAGAGGAACTATCATTGTTTTTACATGCTCTGTGCTGCACCTCCAGAGGTTCTGAAGCTATTTTTTCTCAATTAATTTGTTTCTGGATTCAATAATAAATGTAATTAAATTACGATTAGAAAAAACTGTCTGAAAATTGACTTATAGAGGACGTTGATAGAAAATAAGAGCTGATTTCCTTTCCACTCATAATTATTATGTATGCTCTTTATGTTTTTTTTTTTGTTGTTGTAAGATATGTGTTTGCATTGGCAAAATGCTTTCGAAGTTATTTATAGGTATAAGTTTGTGCTCAACTCTTTTTTGATTTTGCTTACTTCTAATTATCTGGTCCTCTCTTTCTGACAGGATGTTAAAAAATACAAATTAGGAGATCCAAGAATGTTTCATTATCTGAATCAATCAAATTGCTTTGAGTTGGAGGGGCTCGATGAATCTAAGGAATATAGGGATACAAGGAGAGCAATGGATATTGTCGGAATAAGTGCTGAGGAGCAGGTACTTTGTAGAGATTTTATTTATATTTGTTTTCAGTTTCTTAAAGCTTGACATATGATTCAATGCTTCGTTTTTCCTTTTCCCCCATTGCTCTTTAGGATGCAATTTTTAAAGTTGTTGCTGCGATTTTACATCTTGGAAACATCGAATTTACGAAAGGGAAGGAGATAGACTCATCTGTGCCCAAAGATGAAAAATCTTGGTTCCATCTGCAGACTGCTGCTGAACTTTTCATGTGAGAAAGCATTGTGCACTTGCATTGTTTCACGGTTTTGCATTGCATTTCGGCCTTGGCTCATAATTTTATTCAGGTGTGATGCAAAGGCACTTGAAGATTCTCTTTGCAAACGTGTAATTGTTACTCGAGATGAAACAATTACGAAATGGCTGGATCCAGAAGCTGCTGCACTCAGCCGAGATGCCTTGGCTAAGATTGTGTACTCAAGATTGTTTGACTGGTAAGCCTGTGAGCAGATTGCTTAAAAATATATATATTTTTGAACCCTATTACAGTTACCATGTTAATCTCTGTTTCTTTAATTTTCTGTCTTGATTCTGTAGGTTGGTTGATAAAATTAATAATTCTATAGGTCAAGATCCTGAGTCAAAATCCTTAATTGGTGTGCTGGATATTTATGGTTTTGAGAGTTTCAAGACTAACAGGTTTGTAATCGCACACCTTTTGTTATGTAATTAACCTTAACCTTGGTGAATCTTGATGTTAACACTTGCTCCAAGAAACTTATAGATTGTTTGGGAGTCAATGATGTTCTCCTCCACTAGTTGTCTTATTCTAAGATGCTAGATTGAATTTGTTAGCCATTTAGTCCATCCTTAGTTCATTATTAACTTGGTTTGTACTAGGAATGCTTGTGATAAATCCATTTGTTATTTTGGTTTGTTGTCTACCTTTTTTTTATTGTAAAGATGCTGATTTTGTATGTTATGCCTGGTTCTTATGTGTACTTGCAGTTTTGAACAATTTTGTATTAATTTGACCAATGAAAAGCTCCAGCAACATTTTAATCAGGTTTGTTGTTGAAATTATTTTCTTTATAGTTGAGAGTACCTTTTGCTTGTATATTTGAAACTATTGGAAATCTTACATCAACTAGCGATATGACCAAAACTTTAGTATATAAGTGGATACAAACCTTATTTTATAAGCCGGTTTGTGAAGTTGAGTTAGATTTAAACTCCACTTTTTATGATAATATTGGATTGTGCCATCTACTATCAGACGAATCACAAAATCTAGTCCTTGGTATGATTATGTGTTGGAGATCCCACATTGACTAAGGATTTCACTAAATAATAGTATATACGTGGGTGTGAACATTACTTTATAAACTGGTTTTGTGAGGTTGAGTTAGGTTTAAAATTCAATTTTTTAAGAGAAACAAAGAATAATCTCTCTCTTTTAGTTTACTTTCATGTTCTTGTAATGCCCAAATATGTTTTTCTGCAGCATGTTTTCAAAATGGAGCAGGAAGAATACAAAAAAGAGGAAATTGATTGGAGTTACATTGAATTTGTGGACAATCAAGATATTCTGGATCTCATTGAAAAGGTTTCCCATCTAACTCTGCAATCCTTGGCTTGGTCTCTTGTAGGTTGCTTGGTTTTGTCGAAGATATTCGTTCATTTCGGTTAAAAATTATATATTAAATGTCATGGTGAACACGACAGAGATGTAATTGGTAAATTGGCTTATGGACAGATGGTGCGGTGGCACATTTTCATTGGTTGAGACATCTTGAGCTTTTGTCTGGAAAATGCCTTTGATGTTTCTGTTGCTATATTGGTTATTACATTCTAAACAGTAGTTAAACTGAATAACATCAAATGTCAGTCATGTGAGATGTGAACTAGTACTAGCTTAAGTGAAAATAAAGTATCATGACATAGCATAAGTTGCTTGATTTAGTTTTCTTAGCTATATCATTGTTAAGTGATATCAAAATAAAAGGTGTAAACCTCGTGAATCAATTTGGGTGGATGAAATGTTTTAGTTGGCTGGCATTGCTGATTGAAGTGTCCCTAAACAGTACACTTTTAGAAAATCTAATTATTATTATACATAATGCTGGAAATCTTAACAGCCTTGTGTTCAAACTGTTGCAAACCTAATTAATAGGTTTGTGGAGCATAAGCTAAGTGTTGTGGTTAGAATATTGCATCGGTGGGTGGACATACAAATCAAGGTTATAGAGAAAGAAGCAGTAAATGAGGGGAATCATTTTGAAAATCAGTTGATGTGGAAAGCAGCTGCTTGAAAATTTGCCCTGAAAGCAAAAGAGACATGAAAGGGAGAATGTATTTTGTTTATAGGGGGTTAAATGAATGAAAACATTGAAGTTATGATTTTTCTGTCTTTTCAGAGACTAGGTTGAATTTATGAATTAATTAGAGAAGGCAAATCTGATTACCTTGAAATGATAATTGCTAGTTGAGTGCACCCAAATTGACCCTTGTTTTGCTTCCCCTTAAATAGAAAAAATATCATGTACTTTTTCAATGCATTATTTTTCCATTATTTCTGTTAGCACACTGATATCTTAGTTGTCTTTGTGCAGTTTGCTATTAGTGAATTTATGATTTACAATTAGAAATTTATTTTGAGTCTTGAATTATCTTGTATTCATTTGCAGAAACCTGGTGGCATTATTGCTCTTCTGGATGAAGCTTGGTATATTTTATGCTGATAGCCCACATATTCTATCGATTATTTTACTGAGTCTCTGATAGCTATGTTTTTGTTCTGTGCAGTATGTTTCCTAGATCTACACATGAAACTTTTGCCCAAAAGCTGTATCAGACCTTCACAAACCATAAAAGGTTTAGCAAGCCTAAATTATCACGTAGTGACTTTACAATTTGCCATTATGCTGGAGATGTAAGTTGGTTATTTTGCTATTTTTTCATCCAGATATAATAAGTAAATAAATAAGACACATTTATAGTATAAGCACATGCCGGAATGCTTATGTGATTTAATCTGTCATTTGTAGGTTACTTATCAAACTGATTTTTTCCTCGACAAAAACAAAGATTACGTCGTTGCAGAGCACCAGGCACTTCTTTATGCTTCAAAATGCCCCTTTATATCGGGTTTGTATCCTCCTTCACCTGAGGAATCTTCGAAACAATCAAAGTTCTCCTCCATTGGCTCACGATTTAAGGTTGGTTATTTGAAACCAACTCTTTTGTTTTTCTTGCCTAACCTATGTGTTTGAGAAAACAATTTAATATGTCTTGCAGCAACAATTGCAATCTTTACTTGAAACTCTCAGTTCCACTGAGCCACACTACATTCGTTGCGTTAAACCCAATAATCTTCTCAAGCCAGCAATTTTTGAGAATAAAAATGTTTTGCTGCAACTACGTTGTGGGGTAAGGCTGCTAGTATTTTATTGTTTTTCTTTTATGATAATATTATATCGCACTGAAATGGAAGTTAAACCTGATATCATGCAAGTTTATACTTATTGATGTAGTTCGTCTGATTGTAGGGAGTTATGGAGGCAATTAGGATAAGTTGTGCTGGATATCCTACAAGAAAAACCTTTGATGAATTTGTGGATCGATTTAGTCTTCTTGCACCTGAAGCATTGGATGGAAGGTATCTGAATCGTGCATCCTTATTAGTCATTATTCTGAAAGTGCTTACCTTTTTTGTATTTTTACTTTTAGTTCTGATGAGGTCACTGCTTGCAAGAGGATTCTAAAGAATGTTGGACTTGAAGGTTGTCAGGTAACTACTATGTGAGAGAATCTTTTATCCTTTGGGAGTCTTTTTCTTTCCACTGGGAGAAGTGGTATCGTTTCCTTTTCTCCCATCCTTGTGTGATTCACTTATACTACCATTATATCGCCAGTAAATTTGGATGGTGTAGTTTAGGTTTAGGAATGATCACAAATGCATGTGTTTATCAAGCATATACAAAAATGAAATGCTATTAATGCTCATCTGTACTCACTGTAATAGTTGAAAGGAATAGAAAGAAATAGAAGAAAGAATGTATTTCTGATGTGTCTTACAAATGTGATTACAGTCTCTATTTATAGACTGTTTTACAATCTACTTAAGGAAGGAAATAAAGACAATT
>Ga0123342_1003990_pt1 | contig 23082 bp, 5 predicted proteins | sample Turbeawhitnodule_FD_89960 | JGI IMG/M metagenome (GOLD analysis project Ga0123342, IMG submission 89960) | Root nodule microbial communities of legume samples collected from Mexico - Turtle bean Mexico white nodule | ecosystem: Host-associated > Plants > Roots > Nodule | place: Mexico: Nepantla... | reverse complement strand
TTCAAACTAAGTGAAAAACAACCGATTGTTTTGTCGAAACAACCGATTGTTTTATACTTAGGTGTTTTGAGAAAAGATTGAAAACTGTTTTTCAAATGGTTGAGCTGTTAAAACCAAAACAACTGATTGATTCGAGGAAACAACCGATTTTTTGTTTTGGTACCATAACAGAAAAGTGGTTTTTGTTTTTGACTGAGCTTTAAATGATTCTAACTGTTTACGCTCCAGTCTTTAATGCTTTGACCAATCTTTAAAGGCAATTAATAGTTTGTTAAGATTTGATAACAAACAACAATCTTTGATATAAAAAAACAGTAAAACAGTTTTGAAGTTTTAACAAAAAGAAAAGATTCTGATTTTCAAAGAGTTGAGATTGCTTAGAGATTGAGATTGATCAAAGAGTGTGAGATAGGATTTCTGTTTGTATTGATTTCAGATTTATTTCTGTAACAAGTGTAATCCTTGTATCTGTTGAACAAGTTTCTTCTGTGTGCTTGCTGAGAAGTGTTGTTGGCCAAGAGAAGTGTGTGTCTTGAGGGGATCAAGGTCACTTTCTTGGTTGTGTTGTAAGTGATCTAGGTTAGATTGCTTAGTGGAATTCCTCAGTGCTTTCTGAGAAGACTGGATGTAGATCTGGGTTTAGAGTGAACCAGTATAAACATCTGTGTGAATTCTCTCTCCCTTATCTCTTTAAATTCAGTTTTGATATTTGTATACTGGTATAAACAACCGATTGTTTCTGCGAAACAACCAATTGTTTTTCTGGTGCTGTGTTTTTAGCTTTGTGTTTTGGCAAATTGGATTCCTTATCAACTGTTTCTTAAGATAATTTCATTCTTGACTTAAAAGTTTTTCAAATCCCTTTTTAAACCATTCACCCCCCCTCTAGTTTAAAGTCATCCATTCTAACACATTTATCTTGTTGTCAACCAAGACTCCAGATACCAAATGATGGCCTTCTCCTTCTAGCTTTGTGTAGTTTCTTGAATTTGGATGGAATAAAATGGAAGAGTGGTTGAAGAAGCTTGAAGAAAATTAAGTAATACACTATGAGTTGAATTGGAATAATGGAAATGCCTAGTGAAAGGTTGGGTCAATTCACTAGGAAAGAGTCTAGAGGAGGTTATTTAGAAGACTATCCTAGAGAGAGAGTTTAAGCAAGTGTTTAGGCTGAAAATTGGCAGCATAACACTATCATTCATAAGTTGATTTTAAAATAGTCTAGCACACTTATTTATAATTCTAGGATTAGCCAAAAAAGAGAGCCAAATTTACAAAATTCATAGTTGGAACCTTAGATCTAGAAGAGCCAATGAGAGTGTGCCATGTGGCTGGTCACACTCTTCATGCCTTCTTCCATGTGAAACAAATGTTGATACAAACCACAACAACCAGCAAATGACTAAGGATACATCAAGCACTACACAAAAAGGTCATTGATCTCAACATACAAAGTCAGGCTCCACCAAACCTCGAGAGAGCATCAGCAGAAGAAGAACTAGATATAAACCAAAATATCAGAAGTTTTTCCTTTTTGTCTTTCCACAAGAGAAGCTATGTAAATAAATTGGGCTCACTTTGGGGGTCCAAATAGAAGAATAAGCTAGAGTAGGTTCACATAGCATAAATGGGAATGTACTTAGCGAAATGGGCTTGTGCCAAGCCCACTTTTTCAAGACAAGGCACCTAGAATTAGGATTTTAAACCTAACTTCTATAAGCTATGTAAGGGGCGGTTTTGACCATGGTCAATACCCTAGGGCGTCCCTCTCTCCTTCCCATTTTACCATTCACTCATCTTTCCCTCCAAGTCACTCCTTTCTATATAAAGGATGTCTTCCTCCATGTATTGACAAATTGAATTTGGATAGTAAAGAAACTTCGCATGAGTGATTTTTTTAGACTTAGAGTTCTCATAGTGGGTCTTATTTTGAGTGTGTGAGCACTTCAAGTTGCGGTTCTTTCACCACTCATCTTGGAGTTCCTCATTTCTCCAACTGGCGTGACAACCCTTCTTCTTCCATGAGCTTTCTTCATCCCTTCCTCTTTTTATCTTTCTTTTGCGCCATCCTTTCCATTCCTCTTTATGATATCATGCTTGTTTTTTAACTTTGTTTATCACTTGTCTTTCTTCATCTTATGTTCCTTCCATTTCCGCAATTTACTTTCATCATCATAATCACCATATTGTGTTTTTCTCTTTGCCCTCTAGAAGTGAACCTTCACACTTACTTAACCACATGGTTAAGTTTGTGTCCAGTGGGGATCTTCTTTGGATTCTCATCTTAAATTGTTAATCTCAAAAATCATAAACAAAAGAGGAACTTCTAAAATGTGCCAATCTAAAATCAACTCACATCACATGTTAAATGTTTCTTAAGTGCAGTTGCAACCCCTTGTGTTTCTTCTCCTTGCTTTGGACATCTAGGGTTTACATTTGGGCTTAAGGGAAGCCTAAATATAACCCTAGATGGCTCATGCTACCTTATTTTATCCCTATTCGACACTTGGACCAAATATAAGGCCCAAAACCTACATTACTTGGTCTAAATATTTGGCATAATTATTTCAGGCAGTTTCTTCCTACACTCCTACATTTTTCTTCCTACACCCCCACAATGTTGTGCAAAGACAAAATCGTCCCTATATAAAAACTGTACATTTATTTTTTTTATTTCGGATTACGAAATTCGGTAAATTTTCATATTGGCGCTTTCGTTAAAATTTCGGATTGACGCATCTGGTAACCTCCCGAAATGGTGCTTCTGGCAGTACATGAATGACAATGTTAATCCAAAATAAAAAATGCATAACATCCATAATTAAAAAATTCATTCCATATATGCTAATCTGTAATTCAAAATATGCATTTCGGATTCAGAAATCCATAATTGAAAAAAATCATTCCAGATCTACCAATCTGTAATAGAAATTAGGTTTTCGGATTCAACAATCCAGGAATCAAAAATTTATGCAAACTTTGCTTCTTGGACACCCCCTCATCCGGAAAGCAACATGATTCACTTCCAGATTGATGAATCTGTAGCACACTCCCAGATCCTAATTTCAAATAAAAGGTGAAGGTAAGTTTCGGGATTTATAAAATTGTGGGGGTGCAGGAAGAAACTGCCATTATTTTATGTTACTAGGCCCAATACATGACCCTTGAAATACTAAACTACTTTATACATTTATTTAAACTAAAGTTTGACCCCAAAATGATGTTTTTAGAATTGTTGGCCTAAATCAAGAGGGAGTGAATTGTTTTGCAAAATATTTTTGCAAAAGATTGAGTCAAATTGAAAATTAGTAAAATCAAGAGATTGATTTCTTCGTTCAACTAATTATAAAACAACAACAAACATGTATACCAAATATAAACCAGTTATGACATTTATTTAACACATTGAAATATAGGCAGAAAACTGGAAAACAACATATAAAGCAATATAGTGAGGGAGAAAGATTTGCACATATGATTTATACTTGTTCATTATTACACCAAAAGCTACATTCATTCCTCAGTAAAACAACTTAGAATTCACTAAACCAAGCACAAAGTTTACAATAGATTTTGAATCCTACAAGAACACACACTCTTAACCACTCAGTAGATATCCAGAAACCCTATCTGAATATGCTTCCACTGAATACAAATAAAGAATAAAGGTTTGATAACACTTGGGATTTTACAGATGAAGCACACAAAAAATCAAAACCAGAAAACTTTTCTTCACAGCACAAGAGTGATCCAAGAAGCAAAAATAATTTCCAAGAAAAATTTCAAAAATTTCTGTTTTTTCTCTTTCAAAATTCTTTTTTTTAATTATCATATTATCTACTTATATAAGGTTTTAATTATTGCAAATATGGTTTGATCATTTAATGAAAAAAATGTATCAAATTAAATATGACTAGTTATAGTAATAGAAATTTGTTAAAAATAGTTAATTGATTTTTCAAAATAACTAATTGTTTTCTTTTATCAGAAGAAATCAACAGCTTTTAAATCGCTTCTTTTATTGAAATAACTTGTTGATTTCACTAAACAAAAAAGACAAAATAGAAAACAAAACATTTTTAAATCTTTAAAAACATTAAATTTTTTTAATCTGTTGATACGATAAATCAATATGTTACAAAAACTTACTATAGTCAAAAGACTTCAATAGAATTAATCTTAACTGATTAAAAACATGAATCAACTTATTAAAAAATACAGCATTAGAAAACAAAAACTTTCATGCAAATAGATCTTGAAAATAACTTGGACCATAATGTATTGCAAAGAGATACAACAAAATCTACCTAGACACGCACAGAGAGCATCCAAATCTTCATGACATATTGGATTCATCAAAGCAAGATATTCTTGGTCAACAATGTTGACTTGTCTCCTCTAAAGTTAGCTGAAACTCAGTTTTTTTGTTTTCTTCTTACCAAGACTCTAGTCGAGGTTTTGATGACTTAGAGGTCGTCTTGGATATGCTTTGTACATTCCTTCAACCTAGAGTTGTCATCTTTACACTACAAGAAAATCATTAAATAAAAACTAATTTTAGAATGCAAAATAATTAGTCTTTATTTGACTAAATTAGAGACCATTTTATAAACTAAAAAAAAATATTGGTATCTAAAGTAGTTTATATTATTAATAAAAATTTATAAAAGTTTATAAATTGGTATCTAACCATTAGCTACCAAAGTTTTAGTTACTTACTACTTTATATTATAAATTAGTATCTATTAGTCTTTTAGAGACTAATTTATAATATAAAATATTAGTAATTAAAACATTGGTAGCTAATTCAGATACTAATTTAGAAACCCCTTTATATTTTTTTATTAATAATGGAAACCACTTTAGATATCAATAATTGTTTTTGTCCCTAAAATAATATCTAATTTAGTCAATATAGTGACTAGTTATTTTTTTGTCTCTAAATTTGGTTATTTTTTTAATGATTTTCGTGTAGTGTTATTGGGCCTACAAAAGTTAAATAAAGCTCAATTAGGCCCATATGTACATGTAAGTACAAAAACAGACTATATGTTTCCATTCTTCTTATTATGTGGATGTTTGTGGCTGACGATTTCCATCATCTTCATCATAAGATTGCTACCAATAATCATATCTAGTCTCATGGCATAGTTCTCTTTTTATACATAGCCTTTGTAGCTCTTCAAGAGAGTGATAATCAATTTTTTTATTGTGCTTATGCTAATAAGTTTTGGACTTGGATTTATGAAGTTTTTATTTTCTTTCATCATCATATTGATGATATTATTGGTTTTATTTATACTTCTCATAGTCCTATTGTTAAGGACATTAGACATTCTATTAATTACATTGTTTGGATTATTTTGGAATTCTAGAAGTATGAGAGATTTAAAAAATTTATTCATTTTCATTTTTCTTTAAATATGATTAAATAGAATATTCAAAAGATAAGTAATAGTTATACTAAAAATATGAATAATTATATTGTTGACGTCTATTTTAAAGGTTTTTTTATATTTTGAAAAGATTAGAAAGGTTCATTGGATTTATCAAGTCCACTTATCTATGCCTTCTTCAAGATGACTTAAGGTTAATATTGACGGCGTTGTTAAAGACAATCTGGAAGATGTTGCCAACAGGGATATCTTCAAAAGTAATAAAGGAGATTATATTTCTGCCTACCTGAGTTAAATGTAATTGTTCTTGCTTTGGAGACTTTCAAGACAAAAAATATTCTAAAGTATGGTTGAAATGTGACTCCTCCTTAGTGTGTCAAATTTTCTAGAATTCATCTACTATGTGTCTTAAAATTTGTATTATCTACTCGATTTTTGACGTGTCCTTCGATTGTGTCTTAAAAAATATATTAATTTTAAAATATATTAAAAAATTAATATATCAGTATATTTTGAAGGCAAAGTAGAATGACAATCCCAAAAATCTAACAAAAACAAGATGTGCACTTGTCTTCACTTTTAAAACTTCGTTGCAATAAAATGATGAAGATTTATTCTGTTTTAAAATTTAAAGTGTTGCATATATTTTTTTTGAAGACAATAAATGTGTTGATCTTTTAATTAACATTGAGTTTTTAAAAATTAGTTTTTGTTTTCTTTGACATTTTACCTCCCATTATAAAATTCAGTTTGTTTTTTCTTTTGTTATAGATGTTGATATGATGAGATATGATGATTGAAGTTTTAAAATAACAAAAAATATCATGTTACAGAAAAATATTAAGTAAATGGTATATCTATGATTAATACTACATTTTCCAACAAGGTCGATGTATAGAATTTGGCGATAGAAGCCTCCATGAAGAAGTAAGAATAAATGTTATAGTTGGCTTAAAGTTTTGTACAATTCAACCAAATAAAATACAAAATAAGAAACAAATTAGTCCCAAGGAAGAAAAATACTGCGATGAGACACCCCCTTCCTCCAAACAAAAAAAAAGGAGAAAATAATTCTCTGACAACTTCCATGCATATCCCAATACAAAACCACGATGGTTTGTCCCCTTATTCCACCCAACAAAATAAAAAATGATTGAGAATATTTTTTCTGTTAAAAAGGAAAAACCAAAAGTGTAATATGGAGAAATCATATCCCAAAATTCCAATCCAACCCCCAAGATAACCAATTCACCTTGAAAGCATAAAATTCTCCAACCTATTGCAAGCACTCCACTTGTCAAGTTCCTACCCTCCAACCCCATCACTGTGTCAGGAGCCCCACACCAACACTGATGGGGAACACGTCACGTGAAACTTCTACTTAATTAGCACCAAGTCACATATCCATCCAAACATCCATCCATCCATCCATCAATACATTACATACATCCACCCATCTCCAACACTGTTCCTTGCCTCTTCCCCCTCAACTCAGGAGCTGCTCCTTGTCCTTGCATCCCAATGGTTGAGACACTGTCATCTGATGCTGATGCTGATGCTGATGTTGATGAAGGGAATGTGATTGCATAGGAGCTTGTGGCTGCTGTGATGTTGGTGCCGTTTGAAGATTGTTGTTCACTGTGTTACTCATCTTCTGCAGGTTCTGTTGGTGGTAGATTTGCCTCAATCTCTCTATTTCCTTCTTTAATGCCTCTTGATGAGCTGAGAGATTCAAAAATTCCCACTATCTTAGTAATCATGATCCTAGTGCTTTTCTGAAGTTCCAAAGGTGACTATGTAATCCACAAAAGATGGAACAAAACTTGCAAAACAATATCATTCTCGGTTTCAAAAACAAAATAACACATATGCTTTTGCATACACAATTAACTTCGCTATAATCTAGACATCAACATCAGCATATGGAGATCAAGAATCCTAGGATATGACTTATGTCGGGTTAGCTCACTCCCACGTATTATATATATTTCACATTTGCAACGGAAAAATAATCTTTCACCATAACATATATATGAAAGATGAAGTGAAAATATTTGGAAAAGGAAAAAGAACAGCATTATACCGTCTTTGAAAATCTTGTCTTGGGCCAAAGCAGCAATACGTTGCTTCAAGGCACTATTGTCGACATTAAGAATCAAACGTTGATGGTCCAGAAATGCAACTCGTGGTGACAATGCTGATACCTCCGTCTTCATTTTAACATTAATTTCTCATACATTAGCACAAGTTTTATACTCAGTGGAAGATATACATGCTACTATGATATTCTTAGCAATCATTATGCTACATGTAAGATTCATATTCCTGGTGCAGCATATGTGTATATATATGTGTGTTGTTTTGAAAGTTAAACTACCTGTAAGGTTGTTACGCTCCTTTCAAGCTCAGAGATGTATTGTAGCTTTCTTACCCTTGATCTCTGTGCTGATTGCCTGTTAGCCAAAATTCTGGTATGAACAATAAAAAAATTAGATTCAGTTTGGTATATATCTACACTCCTTTCATTTTATACATACATTAAATCAATCACTTATTGGAGAAGGCTAAGCCAAATTAGCTTGAAAAGGAAAACTAGGTACATAATTTATAACTTCTGCACTCAACCAACTCATTTAATTGGTTGGATAAAATTAACTCTGTTATATCCAAATATATATACATTACTATCAAACATTTGTTTTCTTTATTATAATTGTTACAATTATTCTCCATCAAATTAGCTAAATATAGTTAAATAACACAAAAATTCATTTTTGGTATCATGCTTTAATTTCAGTTAAAATTGTAGCCATCAAAATGATAATGTATTTATCATTGACTCGATATTATTAAGCACCGAAGGCTTTGATGATAGTATATTTGTAATTCTCAAAGAATAATGTGCCATACACAGCAAGTCACCTTCATACTAAACAATAAATTATTCACATTTAACATTAAAAAATACCAAATTAATGTGCAAGACAAGGGTATGGAATTTTGTGACGATTAAAAATACTTAAACTCGTGAAAATTCAAAACTTTTTAACTTAACAGTCTGTTTAGTAAAATTATGAATAAAATTTTACAGAGCCAGTATTAAATTAAAATAATCAGAATAAGTAATCTATCAAATGACAGAATTATAAATCATCATCCTGACTAATAAATTTATTGCTTTTAAAATGATTATTTTAAAAATTATACAAACAATAAGTTAGACAGTATATTACAGTAACATTATATATAAATTAAACTATTATTAATTTATTTTTTATATAGAAGCTAAATTCTACTGAGCTAGTAGTTTATTTGGAAAATAAAATTATTTTCATTAATTGTACGTGCATGGGAGGTGGACAATATAAAATAATAAAATAGTAGTAGTAAGAGCAATAATTATAATATTTGGTGGTGATTAGCCTTACCTTTTGACCCTCTTGGGATCGACAACGGTTTCAGCGCAGGTGGCAGTGGCGGAGAGCTGCAGCGCCGCCGCCTCATTCCTGCACGAGCTCTCCTCTTCAACCGATTCGGTCTTCGGCTTCACGTCCAACGCCATTGCCATGGGCTTCTCCTCGTTGTTGCTATTTTGGTCGGAGGACGGCGAGGAGGGGTTGGACGCCGATGAAAGCGGCGGAGGCGGGAGTGCCGCTGCGGCAATGTCGTCAGAGAACATAGAAATCAGCTGGTCCTCGTCGAGTCGGTCGAAACCGGCTCGACATTCCTCGAGAAACGGCGTCTCGAGGAAGGCAATGGAGTCACTGGCGGATCGCCGGTGAGCCCCCCGCCGGGTGGAGGAGAAGTCGAGGAACTCGTCGACCCAAGAGGGTTGGGAGGGAGTGGTGGCGGCGGCGGCGGTGGAGGTGGTGGTGGATGAGGTTGTGGGGGTGAAGTTGGCCATTGTTGGCACCCTTTGGTGAGGAAAAGATGGCCAATTTTGGGGTATGGTTGGTATTTTGGGAGGTAACTGTGCCATTACCTATGTATATGACCCCAAATATAGAGAGGGAGCGAAAAATTTGTGTACTACGTATAATGGCCTTGTGTATCTAATTGTGTGTCTGAGAAAATAGAGAGAGAGAAAGAGAGAGAGAGAGGAACAACATAGATCCCAACAACCTAACCAACACACAAACAACCGAAAATCTTAGTTGAAAATCTTGTTCTTGGGTTTCTAAAAGCAGCGGGAGAGAGAGAGAGATATTAAAGAGATGATGGATGAGAGGCAATGGCATTGTGCATGTAAAGCCTAATAATGGTGTTTTTATTCATTTGCTATGAAGTGTTTTTCCTCCTAGATTTTGGTATAATGTAATGCAATATGTAATGTTTGTTTCTGTATAGGTAAGGGTTTGGGAGAGGGAGAGAGGGAGAGAGGGAGAGAGAGAGAGAGGGGTGGGTCACATGGGAGGGGATTAGAGACAGCTAGCAACAGCTAGGTGGTGAAAGACTCAACGGTTTTAGTGGGAAAAATGGAGTGTTGTTTAATAACTATAGGAATCAGCAACCACGTGCAGATGTGACCCCTTCACTGGGCATCCATTGTCTCATGTCATGATACTGTATACCATATTATAAGAATTTGATCTCTATTGGTTTTGTTCTTGGCATGGATTGGAGCAGTATTTTATTTTTTCACCCTGCCTAAAAAGCTTGGTCTAGAGGGTGTGTGGCAGTTCCTCTTGTGCTGTGTCCTATCCATATACCACTTTAATTACAATGGGATGATAATGGGACCACAATCAATGCTTGGCCTCCTGGTTTTCACATGGTCAGTGTGCCATCAGAACCGTTCAATTCATTATTCTATGTATAATCATCTCTTCTTTATGTGTTTTCTTACCATTTTTGGATCGGATTAATGGATTGGATACGGCTGGCATCCGATATTTGTACTTTCGTTTTGGTTTTCGTTTTGATACTACTTCCCCTTTTTATATATTAATCAAAGAGTGTGCAAATGGGTTTGGTTTTGATCATTCACTTGAGTATTTGGCAAGTTTCTGATTAGTGGTGGCCTTATTTAATCACTAAAAAAGGCATATGCAATGTGGATCATTTAATTTTTTTCCATGGTGCTCTTACATGGGAGAAGAAGATCTTGGGGCAGAGTGGTATATATTGAGAAGATTTATAGGACTTTGGTTAAGGATGAGCTGTGATGAAAAAAGGGCTATGTAAGAATCATGTCCTCCATCTCCCCCCATGTGAAACCCTTTGCAAGAACTCAGCTTTCTTTGCTTTATATATCCCCAAATCAGACTCACATGGGGAGATTTATGTTCCTGTTCCTTCCCTTCTCCTCTCAAATTCTGGCTACCTCCATCATTTCATGCTGGCACCAATGTTGCATATATCATTTTTTTAAACTCAATCTACTTAGGACGCACTAATAATGATTAGAAGGAAAAGATAGAATAATGCATCTTAACTCAACTATCTTTTAATACCTTTCTCTTTATATTTATCACTTAACGCCACCACCCACTTTTCAACATATTCTATTATTTCATTATATATATTTATTGAAGATCATTATATACAACAACATCTCATAGTATATAAATGAGTGTAAATCTCACTTTTTTGAGTCAATTTTATAAGGTTGAGTTAAGCTTAAGATCCATTTCGTAATATATAAAAAGTATATAGAGGTAAAAGATTTCTTTGTTGAAATTCTATGTTTCATATGTTAATTACAACGTATGGATGTGTTCAGGTTATTGTTAATTGTTGATTTCATCTTGAGTTTTGCATAAATACTGTAATTTTGTGGATTGTATTTTTCTTGTTCTTTTTTAAGGACATTTTGTACAGAATCTTGTATACAGGTTGAGATACCACATGTACTCTTTTATTTATATATTCTTTTTGCTCATTAAAAAAATCATTTAGAGTCTATATATCTTAATAAGTTGGTTGCACTGATCATGTCACCATCCACAAATATATAATCTGACACACGAATTGACATATTTTGACATAAAGAAGTGTGTATAGTATATAAGTGAGTACAAACACCGTCTTATAAGTCGGTTTTATAAACTTGAGTTAGGCTTAGGCTTGAACTCCACTTAATAATAATATTAATAATATGCTTGCAAATTCAATTATTCGTGAAGATGAAAATGAAATTTAGATTCCTCATATTATGAAATTAATTCTTTAGAAGCCCATCATTGTGATTGCTAACATATTCCCTCGAGATAACTAGGGTCTTATGTGTGAACTCAAACTGGTTAGCTGTCCTCTCCATGGTCAATCAACAAAATTCCCCTAAGCATTCAAATCTCATAAATAGAATTGTCGTGCATGATTTTATTGTATTAGTCTTGCTGTTAATTAGCATCCTCAAATATTGATTAACAATTACTAACTAGTTTTTGTTAATTATTTCAAAATGTATCGAATATCTTTTGTATTTTTATAATAACAAAACATCTTAATTACTTTTGTTTTCGTCAATGAGCTAATTAGTACTATATTATTTGGCTAATTGCCGTACTTCTAAAACCAACGGCGTGTACTAATATGATTAAGTTAACAAACTTGAAATTCTGAGATACATTGTTATTTAATCAACAATAATTGAAGGTTTTGCATGTGCACTCCATGACTTGGCTAATTACGAATATGTGTATAAGTTAGTTTGGGTGGATATATAAACAATAATATTTCACTATAGGACTTTTAGAAGAATATATATTTACTTTTATGATTAGATTTATAGCGAAATAATTGTTTTAACTATATAGTAATTATTTGTAATGTATAAACTATATTGAAAATTATAAATAATTGGTCAAATTATGATATAAAATCATTTTATATTATTGATAATTCCTTAATTATTAAAATTTTGGATAAAAAATGTAGATTGAATATACTGGCCATATTAAAATATTAATGAGTATACACATAAGAAAAGGATAAAAATATAGGCCATTTAATTCTTTGTTGAGTTTTTTTATGTTGGTCCTCTTATGTGTTTTTCAATTACATTGATTTTGTTGTGTTAAAAAAAGGTTTTAATATATTTTAAAATATTAAAATCAAAGTATATTTTAAAGTACATTGATTTTGTTATATTAAAAAAAGTTTTTAATATATTTTAAAATATTAAAATCAAAGTATATTTTAAAATCACAATAGAAGAATATGAAAAGCTCAACAGACAACTTCACTTTAACAAATGACAAATATTGCAAAGTATAAACTTTTCACCGTTAGGCTAGATTAAGTGTATAACTAAACATTCTCTAATGTATTTTTTAAGATATTATTTGTTATTATTGATTAAAATTTATTAAAAAGTTATAAAATCATGAGTAAATTTTACAAAATTTAGTAACTTTTAATAAACCTCTATCAAATAATAAAGAATTTGTTTTAGAGAATGTTTAACGTGGTTAATATATTTTTAATTTATAACATTTTTTTTCACAAACGTGGAAAGAATATGTCTTCACTAAGAAAAGAAAATTGGTGGAGAATAATTGGTCCGATGCAAGTTGACTTTTTATAATACTTTTCCTCAGTACATTGTTTAAATGTTGAGTAACAATTTGATATATTTTTAATTAAGCATATTAATCTAGTTTAAATAAATGTTACCAAAATTATAATGTCGTTACATTGTAAGTTTATTTTATATTTAATTGTATTGAGGGTATTTATATGGAAAAAAATTCATAAGATTAGTTTGGAACTATATATAGAAATGTTACAAATTCATGATTTTGAACTAGGATACAAATTTAGTCAACGTAAAATTAATATATGAACTATTAATGTGTGTGTATATAGAATAGTAGTGTGAAAGAGCCATTACTAATGAAAACCTACTTTTTTCCATTTTCTTTCTGTTTCCTTTTTCAAATCTCCTTTTTTCCATTATTACATTATCCTATTTATTAATTTTTTTTTTCAGTTCTTGTTGTACTTCATCTTCTTTTCTATCTCCCTCCTTTTTGATCTCATACTGACTCCAAAATAGGGAAAGTTTCTGATTATGAAGTGTAAAATAAGTTATGGCATTTGAAATAAGCTTCCATTTTTGTGATCCCAAGAAATGTTGGATTTAAAGGAGAAAGGGAGTACGTAGTGAAGAGGAAGAAGAAGCATAATTGCACGTGGGACGACCAACAACTCTTGCCTGAGTTTCTTTATGTAGTTTTTTTTAATTGTTTAATAAAAAAATAATATTATTTTACATCAGTTATATATGCATATATATTTACCGTATATACACTTTAATTTCATCAACTGGTATATTATAAAATTGATGGTTGATGCATATGGTGAGATGATGATGATGATGATGATGATGGTGGTGTGATGAGCATGATGATAAATAATTGAAAGCGCCAAAACAGTGGACGCGCAGAAACACATTAATAAAAGAAGAAAGTTTGATAGGGGACCATTTGGAAAAGTTTCCATCTGCATTTGGGTGTTTTGGGTGGAGGCTGTAGTTTCAGATCTTCACTATTCAGTGCATGTATATGTAAATATCAATATGGAAATATAGCTATTCTTAAATTTTGTATTTCTACTCAATAACAATCACACAATTTTTTTTCCAACATATAGTAATATAGTTTTTTTTATTTAATAAACATGATATTACATTTGCAAATATATTTATTATAAAATATAACTTATTTTAAATGGTATACTTTTCTATTTTAAGATTTAACTATTTGTAATGTTAATATATATTTTATTGTAGAGTTGAGCTTTTTTATCAGGAAAAAAAATAATAAGTTTGTAATATTTTAGAAATGTTCTCATCCTATTATAAAATATGAGAGATTATATTGTATTTACTTATATTAAAGATATAATTTTAAAGTAAATGGAAAATAAAAGTATTTAAAAAAAATTATAAATAGGTTTAAAATAATTTATTATTTAATTCAATTAAAATTTCATCTTTCCAAATATTTTTAAAAAAAATTAAACTCATTAGAATCTTGATTAGGATACATTCTCATTTCCCTTATTTCCCATATAGTAGATCATATATACTTTTTTTCTCTTGGGATGGGTGTTTTGGATTGGAATTGGTTTCCGGTGAATTGAAACTATATAAAGTTATGGTTTAATTACTATGTACCTATTTGTTACTGGATTAAGGTTTGAATTAGTCACTTTTAGTTTAAATTTTTTCATTAGCAAGTTTGAGTAGGTCTTTTGGATGATAGAATTATGTTGGAACCATTAGATGTTACTATTTTTGTAATATAGATTTTTGGTTTAAACACTATAATAAAATGAGTAAATAGAAACTAATTTTAAAAATAAAAGATAATTAGTTATTATATTAATTAAAATATATATTATTTTATACAGTAAAAAAATTATTGATATTTAAATAGTTTCTAAATTGATATCTAATTAATTAATCGGTATCTAAGCTATCAAGGTTTTAACTATCAATTTTAGAATCTTAGTTGGTAGCTAAAACTTTTGTAGTTAATTAGGTACCAATTTAGAAACTAATTTATAAACTACTTTAGATATCAATAGTATATAATTTTATGAACTAATTGTTTTTTTTTTGTCTCTGAAATTAGTTTCTATTTAATGATTTTTGTAGTGAAAGAGTTGTTATTTTTGTTTCATGTATATCTTGCTTTCTTATCAAGTTATTGTTGGAACAATGCTTAAGTGGTGGTTGTCATTGCATGCTTTGAGTATTACTATTTAAGTGTCATGTTGTGTATTTTTTGTGGTACACTATCAAAGCTCTCTGCCTAACCTGTTTCAGCAATTTGTGTGTATCAACATTATCATAATATATCCATTTTTTTTGTCTATCTTTGAGTTATCTTCCCTTGTAAGTACACTCGACCTAATCTCTATATCATTTTGGGTTATTTTGTTGGGGAAATAGTTTTTCTTTTTTGTATTTATCAATGTGGTGTACATCCAAAAACAAACAAGGAGGAGGGAAGGAATTGCAGGATCAGAATTAAGAAGTCTTGTTTTTGTTAGGGGTGGAACACTTTAATCGTATTCTTTTTTTTGTATAAGGGTTTGGACATCCCTGAAATATTGATTTTATTTTATTTATTCATGTTGTTTATAAAAGAAAGTGTCATCATGGTCATTCATGCAAAAATGCTTCTCATTTAAGTTATGCTTTAATGTTTGAGTAAAAGAGATGTTGAAGAAATTATCTCTCATTTAAAACTCCCACTAAAACAATGAAGAGCTTTTTAGAGTGCTTTCAAGCATGTGGATTGTGTAACAAGTCATGTCACTTAAGCGACGATGTGATGTTTGAATAAGGGAGAGATGGTAGATGGAGCACAAACTAATTCTCTCTCCTCTAAAGCTAAGTGACATTATTCACTTGATTTGTCACTCAAGATATGGTTATGCAAGTCGAGAAATGATTTTTTCCCTATTTAGAAAAGATGGGTCGCCTAAAATATTTTCACTCAAACAACATACATTGGTTGATTTGACATGTTATATTTGGTAATGTATGTTTTATATACATTGTGAGATCTGTATATTATATTATTGAATGAGATGCATATGAAATGAATACATATAATGAGATGTGATATGATGAAATTTTATGTATGTTATATATTTGTATGTTTTAAGATTACATGTGTTATGGTATCGTAACCAATAGTAATATTAAGTACAATAACTCAGAAATAATATATTTTAATTTTAGTGATAATCTACATTACATATATTAAAATATTAAGTGATGAAAATTTAAAGATGTTTTTATCAAGAAATCATCCTAACATAGGAAGTTGATATTATATTACCAATATTTATTTCTCATAAGTCATGAAAGTCAGAATATCGATATTTTGTGAGATATTAACATAAATTTTTCAAAAAACATCAAATATGATGATAAATTAATCTAATATTTTTCCTGATAACATAGGAGATATTAATTTGTAATATTAGATTGCAAAATAAAATTAAATGCAATTTGTTGTTATTTTATAAGGAATTTTTAGGTGCATGTGATTGTGAATTTCTATGCGTATATATCTGATTAGGAAATTATATGTATGTGTTATAATATTGTGATGATAGTAATTATAATGCAGGGTGGAAAAATGTTTCAAACATACCCAAAATGATACATGAATTGAATGTTTTAGAAAATGCAACGAATTAATTATGTAAACAGAAAAAAAAAAGTATTTTAAAAAAATATAATAAGAAAACATAAGATAATGGTGTGTTTATAGTACGTAAAAGGGAAGACTCCAGCCCTTCATGCTGCCGGTAGGCTGTAGCAAGCAACAGCAGACAATTTTTTACAACATGGTTTGGCCTTGTTATTTTAGTACAAAACATACGAATTTTGGGGTTTACGATACAATATAGTGTCAAGCATTACGGGCACACAGTCTCCTATAAGTTTCATTCGCACCAATATTTTTAAAATTGGATTCATTCAACTCAAATATTTTTGTAAATTATTCAACTCAACATTATCTCTTTCAACCATAAATGATCGCTTTGAATCAATTTCACAGTTATGAAATGCAAATAATTTTGTTAAGTGTAAAATTGATGAAGATTCAATTTATGAATGAACCAAAATTTTGAAAAAATATCTCAATTTGCAAAAATGTCACACAACAACTAGGTATAGTTAAAACTATTATGCGGATAATGTTTAAAGATTAATTTGATTCAATTATATTAATTAATTGAACATCTATTTGATATTAAGTTATATTAAGTTCACATGTCATTATAATGTAATTGTCACACTTTTCCCATATTCAATACTATATCAAAGTTTACATTTTTTTTATTGACTAAATTGCTACTAATTTATTAAAAGATAAGTTTATAATCCTTAAGAGCATAATGTTCTTTTTTAGGTATTATTAGGCCTCCTTTATTATCACACAAAAATTATAATCCTGTTGCTGAAATTGTGTGATTTAATGATGTCTTTTGGTAACAGAAAAAAGTATGTGATCTTGTTATCACTCTCTTCATGCGCTATTGTGGTGACATGTCCTGTTCATTAAAAAAATTTCACATATTTTATGGATGAATTCAATCCAAGTTAAGTTTTAGTTTTTTTTTTTTTTTTGAATTTGGTTCAAATTATTATACTCTAAAAAAATAAGTTTAAATAATTATCATTTATTATACAATTTCTTGATAATCAATGTTTTATAAAATGATACAGTAACTATACTCATAAGATTAACTTTTAAAATATTAACTTTAGTCTTTTTACTTTTTAAAATATATAAAGTTGAGTAAATATTTTTGCGTGGAACCTTGATTTTTAGTTTTAAAGAATTGAATTATAATGTTATCTTAATATATTTTAATTACAAAAATAAGTAATATAATATTTGGTAGAGTTTAGCTTAAAGATGCAAGCAAAAGACATATTTCTTCCAATTTAATGGATTTTATTTAGAAATATTATTTTGTATATCATTATTTAATCAATAAACTGACCCATTTTTTTCAGCAATTTTGTAAGGATTTAATAAACAAATTTAGAAGAAAAAAAAATCATAAACCCAATCAGCTGTTTGGTGGGTTTAATCTTATACTGAGAATCATAAACACACCAAAACAAAAGCATAGTTCAGACCAACAAAGGATTTTGTTTGGATCTGTCATCAAGTTCCACATAGTTTAAAAACAAAGATAAACAAAATATTATAAATACACCTTTTCAAAAATTCAAGATAAATTTGAAATTAATTATACATCCGAATATGTTTTCATCACTCGTCATAACTTGTAAGTATTCTTTTAGAAACAAAATAAATATGTTTTTGAAGATCAAAATCAGAATTACAGAAGTAATCATTGTTGATTTGAATTCAATTTTTGAAACTCATTCATACTTGATCCAATAGAAATATTATCATCTTAACAAATTTTTGGTCATGATCGACTCAATCCAAATACTGTCATTTTACTGAATTTTGTTAATTTTCAATTTAAAAATATAATATAATTTTTAATTTTTTTTTTATAAAATTAATTTGTTTTGAAATTTAACAATAAATTGTATAAAATCATAGTCCATTATAAAAATAATTATTAAAATTACACATAATTTTTCTCTACTAAAGGTTGAATATATTTATTTTATTTATTAAAAATAAAATAAAATAATTTCTAAAAAATTGACTAAATATGAATAAACCTGAAAAAAATATAATTATATATAAATTTTAAATCAATAAATTTGGATTAAGTTAATTGAAAATCCTAATTTGAATCCGACCTAATCTAACATTTTCTCCTTCTAATAAAATTGTTGACAACCTTAGTAAAATAGGAGAAGTTATACATTATATAAAATATAAGAGTGAAAAAGAAAGCCAATAAAGCTTTCCACACAAAACAATAATGAGCAAAGTTTGGATTATAGAATTTGGAAGATATTTCTGAATTGAAAATACCTTATAATTTTGACATATTAGAATAATGTAAAGTTTGGACTTTATTAGAATAATGCAAAGTTTCTTATTTCTTTAAGTTGTTTTGGTCAATTTTCATTGATTATACTTATTAATTGATGTAGTTGCTTGTTAATTGATTATACTTATTATAATCAAATGTTATAATAGTCAATTTGTGCGAAACAAAAAGATTATCCAAATATGGATGACTTCTGAAAATTCATATATGGTTGAATTAGGTCGAGTTTCTAACACGAACTCTTATCATTGTGTATCAGGCTATTAGCTTGCAAATCCAATTGGAATATTCTTGATCAATGCTTAGAGTTTATTTCAAAAATGTTTTTGGATGCAACACCCACCAAAATAGGTTTGCCTAAAAGGATTGATTGTTGTGTAGATGGTTGCATGCTCTTCTATGATAATGAATACGGTAAAAATGATGGAGAGTTGCTTGAATGTAATAAGAAACACAAGCATCTTCTAGTAATAAGAAAGTTGATTCAAAAGAAATTGTTGAACTTAGGCAGCAGATTCAACACAATGCTCAGTTTCAATCCTTTCAAGATTTTATGATGCAATATCTACCATCTCAAGCAGTAACAGCTGCACAACATATTTTTCAGCAGCAAAATACCCCGCAACCAACTCAACAAAATCAAATGCAAGATAATGATGAAGTGCATCATGATAGTAAGCAACAAAATTCACTTGGTCAAGATTATAATAATTATTAGCTTCTTAAAAACTTTTTAATGACTTTAATTTCCTTTTATCATATTTTGTTTTGTTTGAATGAAATACATTTGGATATTTTGAATATTTGAAAATAATATTGTATTTATGGGAAGGTCTGAATGCTGATGAATATCTGTCTTTGAATGAATTCTATTGAAAACTGGAATGCCTTTCGATATATGCAGGTCTGGAATTGATTTCCAGTGCTTTCAAATATCACCGATACATACGGATTTATCTGTATGTAAGTCTGCACACTGTTACATACAGATCCGTATGTAAGTATGTACACAGTTACATACAGATTCTGAATCCATATGTAACAGTTACCTACGACAGCTTTACATACATATTTTTGCCTATATATAATCTGTATGTGACTATGTTTTACATACGGATTTATTGTCTTACATATGGATTTGTGTTGTATGTAATATCAAATTTTCTTGTAGTGATTTATAAAATTGTGATAATTCTTTTTATATAGTTATTATTATTATTGTGTTTTATCGTGAATTATTTTTGAAGAAATACCCAGTTGACAATTTTTATATAGTTTGTACTAATATTTTATAATAAAGTTTGAAACACAATCTAAAAGAATAAATTCTTGTAACGAAAATGATAAAAAATAGAATAAAAACACAATTTTTCTTGCTAAAAAAATAAAACCTAATTATATTAATAAAGCTCGTCAAGAAGTTCTCTGTCTAAGTAAAGTTAAGTTTGTGTTAGGTCTCATGTGAATTTTAGGGAATTATAGTCATGAAGTTCTCTAACATCTACCTGTCATTAATAAAATAGATAAATATTGTATCAACGTTTTTATTAAAGAAATATATTTTTGAGAGACTTGAATTTGTGTTAAGTCTATGTAAAATGTGTGTAAAATTAGTTTTAAAATATTTATTTGTAAAAGTTTACTTTACGTTCAAATTAATAAGATTGGGTATATGTTTTTTAACCCAACATAAATTACTTCTTTTATGGTGAAATCAAAATTGAGACAAAAATGATTTGACTTAACTATAAACTAAATATCTAAACTTTCATAAAATAGTTTGATTGTAGTCTAAATCAATTCTCATCATTCTCAATGAAATAAAACAGGATCATGCACTACTAAAATATTTCATACCTTGTGAGACTTTTTTTTACTTAATTATTTTGTGAAACTTTTAAAATTTACAGAAAAATCGTTTTAATAAAATCTAAATAATTGATAGCTAATTAGATATCAATTTAGAAATTATTATTTTTATTAATATTAAATATCAATAATTTTATTTTTTTAAAATAATATCAATATTAAATATATTAACTAATTATTTTTTATTTAATGATTTTTTAGTGATTTAAAAAAATTCACATAATTTTTTTTTTAGTTTTTTTTAGTAATAAATAGTTCAAGTCACACACTCCCATAACATTTTTTATTTAGAGAGTTCAATGTATTTAGGGTTTAGGGTAAAAAAAATGTTAAGTTGAAAAGAAATATCTAAATACAAGTCTTATTTTGTTTTATAATCCATAATTGTAACAATGAAATAAAATCCTTCTCAAAATAAAAAATATTGTGATTACAAATATGTATGATCCATATTCATTATAGGTTAGTTGAAGGGTCTTAAATTTGTGGAATGTGGGATGAGAGGATTGTGCATTAGATAGTTTCCCATTCTTGTGAAAATTTTGTGGCTAAAATCAAGGAGAGACATGAGGAAGGATTGAAATAGATCCAAGAAGACATAATGGTGCTTCTCATGTGAAAGAAGAGAGAGTATGTTTTTTTTCATCTTCTAAAAGTGTGTGTTATTAATAGTGTCAACAACTAGTGTGACCTTAGACATCGGAAAAAGAAAAGGATTAATGTTGTTTTGTACGTGATGTTCGGGAGTCTTTACCTACCATTGTTTCATTTTAGTTAAATAGTGAATGTTTTGTGTGTTTATGGACAAGAAGTCATGGGTTCAAGAAAACACAGAAAGAAAGGGAAATAACATGGCTGGAATGATTAACAAGTCATGTGATTATAGTTGACAATTGATCTTTAGTTGGAGTGAACTACATTCAAGGATGAACAGTTAGAATAGGTTAGGAAAATTCCTTTGATTTTTGTTTCTTTGTTTCTGAGATTTAAGATAAATGTCTCTTACTTTTTTTAAGAAAATATTTTTAGTTGGCAATATTAAATTTAAAAGACTAAATATTTTTTAAATGTTTTTAAGTCTCTCAAGCTTATTTTGTTTAATGACTAAAACAACTTTTTTAAAAATTTAAAGAATTAAAAAAAAATGAATATATATTATAGTAATGCATAGCTTTATAAAAAAATATTTTTAATTTAAAAAATATCTATATTTATTTTAAATTTTAGGATCAAATAAAAATATAATTAAATAAAAAATTATTAGTTTTCTCTTTTCTTAGTGTTGCTTGATTAGAAGAGACATTTGAATAAAAAAAATTATCATAATTATATGAAACATAGTCCTATTTTAAATACTATTTTTTTATGTTTTTAATTTATCGTGAAATATATTAACCATTAAAGAGTCTCATTCATTTTTCATGCAGATAGATGTACTCATTGGCTAACTATAAATATATACGCTGCACATTTATTGATATATTTTTTTTAATTACAAGTAATATCATTAAATATAATTACATTTTAAACCATTCAATTTTTTTATTTTTTAAATAAAATTTAAATTTATAAATTAATTATTTTACTGATCTTGATGAAATGATTATTCTATTTTTATATAAAATATTTGAGATAACGTTTTAAGAATTTAAGATAATATTATTTATTATTTTATTAACTATATCTAGGAAGATTATATTTTTTTACCTAATGTCAGCTGTTATTTTAGTGATAATTTTATCAATTATTTATAGTGGTTGAAATATGATTTCAAGTTATCTTATCATGTTATATATGAACTAAATAATCGAGTATAAAAAAAATTAATTAAAACAACTAATATTAGAGATAAAAAATAATTAATTATTATGTTAATTAAATTATATATTATTTTAGTGATTAAAAAATTATTAGTATTTAAAGTAGTTTTTATTATTAATACAAATTTTAAATTAGCATTTAATTAGTTATTAAGGTGTTAGTTACCAACTTTAGAATCTAAAATAATTGGTACCTAATTAGATAACAATTTATAAACTAGTTTATAAATTTTATTAATAATAGAAACTACTTTGGATACCAATAATTTTTTTAGTGTGTAAAATAATATCAAATTTAGTTAATATATTGACGGATTATTATTATTTTTTTTTTAAATTGGTTTCTATTTAATTATGTTCTTGTGAGGGATATTTCTACGAGAACACTTTAGCTTACCATGTTATATCAGCTATTCTTCCGATCCTCACTCAGGCAATCAAGGAAAGGGTCGTGAGGATCCCAACTCTGAGAGGAAGCCAACATTGACTGACTTTCATGGTTAAGATTCGACAAAAAAGAAGAAGAACCAACAAGA
>Ga0123342_1003989_pt1 | contig 23083 bp, 10 predicted proteins | sample Turbeawhitnodule_FD_89960 | JGI IMG/M metagenome (GOLD analysis project Ga0123342, IMG submission 89960) | Root nodule microbial communities of legume samples collected from Mexico - Turtle bean Mexico white nodule | ecosystem: Host-associated > Plants > Roots > Nodule | place: Mexico: Nepantla... | reverse complement strand
TATTTGGTGGTTCAGTCACTGACTTGGGCGTTGGAGTGCGATCGGCCGCAGCGGCGCCGTTCTGTTCTTTTGCAGGTTCTTGAGGTGGATCGCGGCGAAGGACGGAGGCAAACACGGCGCATATGTCGATCCAAGTTTGACGAGGCAAAGCTCCATCGTTTTGGTCAACAGGCAGGATCAATGACCATACCTTAAGTTGCACCATTGTGAAAATTTCAATATGGTCTATCGTGCCGCTTTTAAAGATCTTCCTATTTCTACGATTCCACAACACAACTACCACAACTACCCACACACAACCCCATATTTGGTTAACACTTTTATTCGCCCCACTAATCCTGAAATTCAAAAAATGCATTTTTGACTCCCAATGATCTGTCGAAGTCACCCATATCCATTCATAACACTTGGACCATACTAGCTAGGCAACTCTGCACGTGCAAAAGAGGTGAGACGTAGTTTCCTCTTCCTCCCCACACAGAAAACAAATGCAACTATCCTTCCTGATCCCTCTTCTTACCAAATTCTCTCTAGTCGAAATCTTGTCTTCTAGAACCCTCCAAGCAGTAACAAGAGCTGATGGTTGAGCCTTAATCTTCCAAAAACTCACGTATAACTCCCCCTTTTCCCCTTGGACATCTTCTTTAAGGATTTTATATGCAGATTTGATTGTGAACACCATTGTCTCGCCATCTTTCCAAACCCAAGTATCCTCGTTATCCATGTTTACGCTCTTCTCTCCCAAAAGTTGCAACAAATCTTGTTCCTGATTCTTCTCCCACTCAAACATATTCCTCCTCCAATCAATCTTCCAAACCCACTCTAGATTTTCGTTCAACTCCCCTCCTTGCCAAAGGAAAGATTCCTTATCCAAGAAGATTGAAAAAAGCCTCAGAAATTTGGTCTTGAGGTTCATAACCTCAAACTTGCCTCCCAATCCCAACCTCCCACATGCAATTATCCTCAAACTTGCCTTTCCAACTCTCAATCGCCTACACGTCCTTCAAATCCCTCCATTAAAGAAAATCTAAGTTACTTTTCTTTTGATCCCTAAGGTCCCTCCATCCTCCATATTTTGAATCCAACACTTCTTTCCACATGCCCTTCTTCTCATACCCCAACCGTCATATCCACTTTCCCAGCAAAACAACATTGAACCACCTAATCTCTATCATTCCCAACCCTCCCACTTCCTTCGACTCACATACCTTTTTCCACGAAGCCCACACTATTTTCCTCCCATTTGAGCCCCAACCCCACAAGAAATTCCTCTATATCTTCACTACTTCCTTCACCACTATAACCAACATTTTATACATAGAAAGATAGAACAGGGGAAGAGAGGATAACACAAATTTTATCAAACAGAGTCTTCCAATCATTGAAATAAACTTGTCTTTCCATCTACCTAACCTGTTCCTCACTCTATCCACCATCCCTTCCCAAAACTTGCTTCTTTTGTGACACCCCCTACTAGCATCCACAAATACTTGAATGACATCTTCATCATATCACAATTCAAGATAGTCACATTATTGTAACAAATTTAGGCTACTTCCCCCCTCCCCCCCATGTTACTCTTCTGAAAATTCACCTTTAAACTTGAAGCTAGTTCGAAACAATTTAGAATTGCTTTGATGACAAACACACTTTTTGCATTTGCTTTGTAGAAGAACAACGTATCATCCGCGTACTGTAGCATATTAACCTTAATAGACTTGTCGCCAATCTCCAGGCTTTCGAGAAACTCTTTCTCAATTGCCTTCCTTACTACCCCAGCTAACCCTTCTGTCACAATGAGGAAAAGAAAAGGTGCTAAAGGATCACCTTATCTTAACCCCTTATGTAGTTTGAATTCCGGTGTAGGACTCCCATTTACTAGCACAAACACCGAAGAAGACTCGAGGCATGTTCTAACCCATCCAATCCATTTTCCGCAAAAACCTAGCCTTTCCATCATGTAGTAAAGAGAATTCCACTTGATAGAGTCATATGCCTTTTTGTAGTGAACTTTGAAGACTATACAACTAGTCTTTCTCCTCTTCACTTCATCCAGATTTTCGTTTACCACTAGAACACTGTCCATTAACCCCCTACCCTCCAGAAACCCTGACTGCCTACTGTCAATTACTTTATGTAGAACTTTCTTCAACCTTAGAGACATAATTTTAGACACAATTTTGTACACACAACCAACCAGGGATATTGATCTAAAATCGTTTAGAACCTATGGATTGTCAACTTTAGGAATCAAGGAGATAAATGAAGCATTCGTCCCCCTTGGTCATCTTCCACCTTCCACAAAATCACAAACTGCCGTAATGATGTCAACCTTAAGCTCATCCCAACAAAACTTCTTTAATAACCCAAATTTTGTTTGAAGAAATCTCTAACCTTTTCCTTTCCTGCTCCTCAAACCATTGTCCTCCTTCTCTCACCCCATTAATACCATTCCTTTCTCTTCTCCTTCTCTTTATTCCATACTTTGAGATGAACTTTCAACATCTTCAAATTCTCTTTAAAAACAAAAATCCCACTTCCTTGCACTTCATACCCTGCCCATTTCTTACTAACAAAATCCTTGAACCTGTCGTCTTTTTTCCAGATGTCTAATGACCTAAACGGTTTTGGACCTCAATCTGTGATATTTGTTTTTAACACCAGAGCACAATAATCATACACCAGTCTGTCTAAGACAGAATATTTACTGTTGGGCTACTTTTCCAACCATTCCTTTGACACTAAGATTCAATCAATTCTACTCTTAATTAGGCCGTTTGGTTTATACCAAGTATACTTTCTTCCCACCATCGGAATATCAATCAACTATATACCTTCGATAAAATCATTGAACCTTCTCATCTCCTTACTGTAATCAACATCGTTTCTTGCATTCCTCCTTTCACGTAATCTCTTAATAGAATTAAAGTCCCCCACCACGCACCAGGCCTTTTGATTTTGCTCAATCCTCCACTCTCGGACCTCCTCCCAAACTTCCCTTTTATCCGTCAAAGAGCCAGAATTATACATATTAACAATAATGATCTATACAAGTGATAAGTGCCAATGTGTAGTATTTATAATTGAGAAAATTGAACACTTTGGAACTTAATTGTTTCTTAATGTCAGAAAATTTCCTTAATATGAGAATCATTGAATCTGATTATATATTTTGAACCAGGAAACAAATGAAGAAATTTAATCCCAATTTTTGTGCAAATTTAAGATAAATGTGAAGCATTAGAAAAAAAGAAAGCAAAGACTTATAAATGGGACCACAAGAAGAAGTAAAGAAGAAAATTTAAAGGAAATATCTCACTCAAGCTAGAAGATTTAGCTCAGGCTAAAATTATCCAGATTAAGTTAATTGTGCAATACTAAACTAGCTCAGACTAGAATCGCTCACCCAAGCTAAAACAACACCGAAAGATCTAACCTAAGCTAGGTTAACTCGCTTGAGCTAGATTTCATTAAATAAATTTTGGAACAGAGTTAAAACAGAATCAGTGAAGAGAGATTTAGGGAAGTTGTGAGAGAAAAAGAAAGAAATTTTGTTCAGGGGAAGAGAAATTTGCTCTGATCAACCTTCTTATGCAATCCAGATCAGGAATGAAGATTGGAGAAGCTATGAGTGGCTAAGTGCTTTCAAACTTGGGATTGAATGTAATCTACTTTAATCAAATGTATTCTTGGTGATATATATATATATATATATCTATATATAATAGTTTCTTTTCTACTTGTTTTTGGTATTTTCGTTTCATGCTTATTGCTTGATTCTATCTTATTAATAGAGTATTGATTTTGATCCTTAAATTTAAATGGAAAGTATTTTTAGGGGAATATCTAACAAATCATCCAACTTTATGATCAAAATTATGATGCAATTAATAATCTGAAATCTATTCCTAACATTACAAATTATCAAATATTTTCGTCTCTTTCAGATCCTTAAAAATACTTTCCATTTAAATTTAAGGATCAAAATAAGGACTCTATTGATCAGATAGAATCAAGCAATAAGCATAAAATGAAAATACCAAGAACAAGTACAAAAGAAAATTATACATATATACATATATATACATATATATACATATATATATATATATATAGACACACACACACACCACCACCAAGAATACATTTGATTTGAGTAGATTACATTCAATCCCAAGTTCGAAAGCACTTTGCCACTCATCATAGCTTTTCCAATCTTCATTCCTGACCTGGATTGCATAAGAAGGCTGATCAAAACAAATTTCTCTTCCCAGAACATAGTTTCTTTCTTTTTCTGTCACTAACTTCCCTAAATCTCTCTTCACTGATTCTGTTTTAACTCTGTTCCAAAATTTATTTAATGAAATCTAGCTCAAGCGAGTTAACCTAGCATAGGCTAGATCTTTCAATGTTTTTTTAGCTTGGACGAGCGATTCTAGCCTGAGCTAGTTTAGTACTGTACAATTAACTTAATTTGGATAATTTTAGCCTCAGTTAAATCTTCTAGCTTAAGCAAGATGCTTCCTTTAAATTTCCTTCTTTACTTCTTCTTGTGATCCAATCTATAAGTCTTTGCTTTCTTTTTTCTAATGTTCACATTCATATGAAATTTACACAAAAATTGGGATTAAATATCTTCATTTGTTTCCTCGTTCAAAATATATAATCAGATTCAATAATTTCCAGATTAGGGAAATTTTCTTACATTAAGCAACAATTAATGTTCCAAAGTGTACAATTTTCTCAATTACAAATACTACACATTGGCACTTATCAATTTCCCCCCAACCTAGAATCTTGCTTTTCCTCAAGTAAAGTAATTGAATCTCAAAAAGTAAGAGTTCATTCCTCCCCAAAACTCCTTAGAAATCAAATCTATAGTTCAATATCAGAACAACTTATGAAAAAAGCATAGGATAAAAGAAAAAAAGTATGATGTTTCCAATCAATTCAAACCAAGACAAGATAAAAATATATTCAATTTCCAAGGTAAACAATTGTTACTCTTTACTGACAATCAAACCAAGGAATTTCTCTCTTAATTCCGCATTGGTGAGTGTTTTCCATCCTCTTTCACTGATTTCTAAGCTAATTTAAGGTTGCCCTTCATTTCCAGTTGATTACAAACACTTTTACAAACATAGATCTTGAGGTCTTTTTCAGGTTGTAATGAGGTTGAGTTTAAAAGAAAAATTGGTTTTTCCAGGATAACAAAGTGCACACTTAACAAAAGATTATCATATTTGCACTTCAATTTCTAATTGTGTTATCCCTCATCCCTTCCATAAGATTCACCCACACTTCTTCCCTTTTTATTCTTGTAATCCCCCTTTTTTAGTTATCAAATATTTTCGTTTATTTCAGATCCTTAAAAATACTTTCCATTTAAATTTAAGGATCAAAATCAAGACTTTATTGATCAGATAGAATCAAACAACAAGCATGAAACGAAAATACCAAGAACAGGTAGAAAAGAAAATATTATATATATATATATATCACCAATAATACATTTGATTAGAGTAGGTTACATTCAATCCCAAGTTTAAAAGCATTTAGCCTTTCATGATAGCTTCTCCAATCTTCATTCTTGACCTGAATTGCATAAGAAGGCTTATCAAAGCAAATTTTTCTCCTAAGAACAAAGTTTCTTTCTTTTTCTCTCAGTAACCTTCCCTAAATCTTTTTTTTTGTTTGTTTTAACTCTGTTCCAAAAGTTTATTTAAAGAAATCTAGCTCAAACGAGAATTATACTACCCTTTTATCTGTTAAAGAGCCAGGATTATACATATTAACAATAATGATCTGTATGTGCTCTCCTATCCTCCATCCCCCTCAATAATACTGTAATTATTCCCATTAGTAACTGTACTAAGACGAAAACAGCTACTCCTCCACACCGTGATGACCCCTCCAACATTATTTTCAGCCTTATTTCCACTTCATTAGTACCCCACATTTTATAAATCCCTTTCCTCCACACCTCCTTGCATTTTGTCTCCTGTAAAAACACCTAATCCTTTTGTTCTTTCTTAATCAACTCGCCCAAATATTTATTTTTGATGCTTCCTCCACTCCCCTAATATTCATACTAATTAGCTTCATCATCAGACAAACTGTTCTCCATCATGCTTGAGTTCTCCCTCCTATCTGCAAATTTGTCTCTAATCTCTATAGCTCGTAAATGTCCAATAACAACATCGTCCTCTCCCACAAAGGAAAACCCCACCTCCTTTCCAATATTTCAGACTTTAAAAGCTTATGAAAAGTCGTCTTTCATCCAAAACAACCTATTACAGTTCATGATTACAATATCAGATAAGTAGTTATTTAAACTTTGAGATTCTATCCTTAGTTCCCGCTGATTTTCCAAAGAAAAATTTGTTGGTGTGGCCCCCGACATGATTCTCGTTCCCATTCCTCTTCTTGATAATTCTCCAGTTCCCTTGCCTTCACTTGCATTTTCGCATGGTGACTTTTCACAATCTTCCTTCTCTTTCGTACTCACCTCCCCCCTATATCCTTCGTCTTTGCTCCCCACCGAAACATCACCGCCGACGACCATCTCCTTCGAGCCCGCGCCGCCAGCGCCTATCAACTCCAAACCCTATTCTAGCCTCCTTAGCAAGTGAGTTGTCATACAACCAAGGAAATTTTTCTAATAATGAGATTTCAAGAAGTCAACTATCCTTCCAATACCGAATTTGATTTCCTCTGCTCTACTCCAAACAATGTTTCTAGCAAACCAAATTCCATTTTTGTTTGTTTTCACATACCTTCCTTAGGTCTCTCCACCACCAAGATTCATACTTACTTTAATTTTTGCTATCTAAACTCCTCCAAGAACCATACTTTAACTCCAAAATAACTTTCCCTAATCCACTTCCATTTTCCTAAGAATATTTGGCCACTTACACTTTTAAGAAAATTATTTGCCCACAATCCAGGTTTATACAAGCAAAAACACAATTATGCCATCATATGACCAACAAACACAACTAAAAAAAACTTGTTAGCCAGAAACCTCTGGTGTGACTAGTGAATTTTCTGATCTTTTTTTTGGCAGGTGATTCGTGTTTCCATCCTCATGTGCTTGTTTCAACGTAACCAACACAATTATGTATACTTCATAGGAGTTGATCCACCTTTCCACCTTGTAGATTAACCTCGAGCTACATGTCTATCTTGACAATATAGTTGGAAATAAAATAGATATTAGAAAGAACAATAATCCATCATAACACAATGATTTCCACTACATCTGCTTACCTTTCATCATAAAACGCATCATTGATTACATGTTTTCATAACTACACCTGTGAGAATTGCTTATGTATACAAAGAAGATATTGAATATAAATTCCCATAAAAAGATCAAAGGGCATGCCCAAGAAATGAGCAAGACAAATAACCAGACTGCTATGTTAATTTACTGCCTACATTGAGCTCATCGGACAATCAAACATTAATACACTTTTATTCTTAGTCCTATTAGACTTCTCATTTTTGAACCCTCTATAACTAACCCCTAAACTTTGTACCCCTAAAACAATCACATTCTTTCATGTACTTGATAAAGGTGTTTGAACCCATGTATCAACAATACACCTCACTCTTTTGCCTACCCTATCTTAAGATCCCCCTTCTCCCTGGACTAGGTACTTACATTTTGCTAGTTCAATTTTTTATCCTCCAAGGGGTTTTATACATAAAATTGATCATACACCAATTAGAATATGTGAACATCGTTTTGGTACCTTATTTGTGATCCAAATTCAAGTCTTTACTTGAGTCAAGTTAAAACCTCGTCAAAATCTTCTACCTTACTCTTGAAAATGATAATATTTCTACGTGTCCAAATAGACCATATTATAGCAACTCACATACATGTCCACACTTTATTGTCCTGATTAGATATCCTTGTCAAACTAAACTGAAGAAACATATTTTTTTTGGCATTATTAGGTTGAGTTGTGACAATGCCAACCCATTTATAGCATAACCTCCAAATGTTCCATGTTCTTTTGCTTTTAAAAAATTGTTAAGCAAACTCCTCACCTCTTACACACATGACCCACCATCGACTTATGATGTCCACCCCTCTTTTGACTAAGTTGTCTTGTGTTGTTACTTTGTTTAACATCACTTTCGCTACAAAGTGTAAGACATATGGTAAAGCTATAATGCTCTAAAGTTCGTCGAATACATCATCATCTCTCCTCATTCTTACATTTCTAATTTTATTATATGCTGATTTTAAAGAATATGAGTTAGTGAGAGTATCATTCCAATCCCAATCATCATCATCATTTCCTATTTATAGGGTGAATTTCCATCTCATCCATTAATGTAGCTACTTGATATTTCTCCCATTCGAACCATTGTTTTCGCCATTCTAATTTCCACTTCCGAGACCCTCCCTCCAAGACCCTTAACTCACCCATCTCTCCTATTTTAGCTTCCTTAGAAAGCAAGTTGTCATACAACCTAGGGATTTTTTTTCTAATAATGAGATTTCAGAAAGCCAACTATCCTCCTAATACCTAATTTGATTTCCTCTTCTCTACTCCAAACAATGTTTCTAGCAAATCAAATTTCATTTTTGTTTATTTTCACATACCTTCCTTAGGTCTCTCCACCACCAAGATTCATACTCACTTTCAGTTTTGCCATCTAAACTCCTCCAAAAACCATAATTTGATTCGAAAATAACTTTCTACAATCCACTTTTTTATTTCCCCAATCCACTTCCATTTTCCTAATAAGACTACATTAAACATTTCAATTTCTCTCACACCTAAACCCCTTTTATCTTTGGTTTTGCCTATGTTATCCCAATTTACCCATGCAACATTCCTATTTCTATGTCCCCACCCCTTTTTTAATGTCATTCTTCACTTTTGATAGCAACTATAAGGATAAATACAATAAAGGTACCGTTGTAATAGTAGATTTTAGCAATATAATCCTGTCAGTTAAACTTAGATACTTTCCTTTTCACTTAGCTAAATTTCCTTCTAATCTTCCTAAATCATGCATTCCAAAAGTGACTCCTCTTTATGATTATTCCCTAAAGGGAGGAGACCTAAGTATGTGAATGATATACTCATTTACTGCACTTCAACATAATCAAAAATCTATGTAGCTTATTTTGATCTACTTCTATCCCTCCCAGCTTAGTCTTAAAAAAAATTAATTTTCAACCTTAATGCTAATTCAAATACAAGCAAAATATTTTTTATGACTAGGATCAACTTAACTTGACACATAAACCATGTATCATCGACAAAGGGTAACATTTTCACATCTACACCTTTGTTTACCATTTAAGATGTCTTTAGCTTTACATAAAAGAATATGTACTAAGCTTTAACGGATAAAATTTTGTGTTTATTAATTAAAAATCCAAAAAATTAAACTCATAGTTTGGCTTCCATTGCCACTTTGTTGTTTTAACAGCAAAAAGGAAGAAAAAGAAGAAAACTAAAACAAAAGCTTTCACTAGATATGGATTTCTTCAAAAAAGTATGTTCACAGAATAAATAAGATAAGTGTAAATATCCACTAGAGATCCATTTTATGACAACTCCAAAACAAATTTCACCGGACAAAGCAGAGCAATTAAGACAATAGAGATGAGATTAAACTTGCAGTTGTAGGCAAATAACCACAAACATGATGGTGTATATATATAATAGTAATAATAATAAAGGTTTTATGTTATCTGTAAAAAGCAGAAGCGGCAAAATTTTACAACTGCAGTGTTTCTCTTGGTTTGATGGTTGCTCTTAGAGATTCTTTCATGACGACAGTGAACTCCCACTTGCCAGTGAAATCCAACTCCTTCTGTGGAGGGTAAGCACCCCACTCAAACTCCTGCACCATCCTAGCCATCATGAGGTGAATATGAACTGTGGCCATTCCCAAGCCAGGGCATATCCTTCTCCCAACCCCAAATGGTATCATCTTCACTCCTGTGACCCCAGTTATGTCTGCCTCCTCTCCCCCAGAGATGAACCTGTCAGGGTCAAATTTCTCAGGGTTGGACCAATATTTGGGGTCCTCACCAATGGCTGGAGTGTACACCTCAACATTTGCATCAATGGGTATGTCATACCCTCCCAAAGTGGTTGGCTCAGTCACAGCATGTGTGAGCACAAAGTGTGTTGGAGGGTGCTTCCTTAGGAGTTCCTTCACCACAGCATGTAGGTAAGGCATTTTTTCAACGTCCTTTTCATCCACCTTCTTCTCTCCCACCGTCCTTTTAATTTCTTCATACAGTTTTGTCTGAACGTGAGGGTTCGCTATGAGCTGTGCTATGCCCCACTCAACCGCAGTGGCGGTTGTGTCTGTGCCTCCATTAAGAAACTCTGAGCAGAGTGTGACTAATTCAGCATCAGAGGGTGCTGATTTCTTCCCATCAATTTTCAGATCAAAGAGTGTGTCCAGGTAGGAAAATGTTGTGGCAGTGTGATCTGAACCGGGGTTTTGGATTGCCCTCCTTCTCTGCTGAATGATAGGGGCTAGAAACTCAATCTGTTCTCTACGCACCTTCAATGCTCTCTTTCTTTGCTTTGAGAAAAAGGGACTTAGGATTGGAAGATAGTCATCCATTCTGGGATCCAAGGTGATGAGAACATTCTTCATAACGTGGTCTATTCTCTCCATTGTTTTCTCATCCATCTCTAAACCAAAACACATAGCCACAAGTATGCAAAACACAGCAAACCTGGCATCTTTGAGCACCCAAACCACCCCGTCGTTGTTCTCTGCTTCAGCCTTGAGCCTGTTGATGAGCTTGTCCATTGCGTTGTCCCTGACAGTGCGAAACTCCTTCAGCCTGGTGGAGCTCAGCATGTTCTGCACCATGTTCCTCCTGAGTGACTTCCAAACGGGGCCATAGAGTGCCGCATTCACAGTGAACTTGTTCTCGCTAAAGATGGTTCTGGTGGGGTTCTCAGGAGGCCTGGTGGCATATGTTGCCCCCTTTTGGATCATGGCCTCGTGGACCAGCTTTGCATCGGTGAGGATGATCATGGTCCTCGTCCCCATCTTGAGGGTGAAGATTGAGCCATATTTGAGCCTCACATCGTTGACATACTCAAAGAAAGGTTTCCCAGAACGAGCAACTTGGAAAAGGTTGCCCACAATAGGCCATCCGGGGGGTCCTGGAGGAAGGTTCAACCTTTTGGATTTGGTTTTGCGAGTGAGGAAGAAAACCAGGCCTGATATGAAGAGGGCGAAGGCAGTGAAGGAGGAAAGAGTCAGCATTTTTGGGAGAGAGAGTTGTTGGAGGAGATGATCAATAAGTGAAGGGAAGAATGCATGGAGGGTATAAAAATGGAAGGCAGCGTGAAATTGTAGGTGAAGTTAATTAAAGCACTTTGAAGCGAAGAGATGAAGGTGGTTGAGGTGGTGGTAAGTACTTTTTGGTTACTGCTGCAGTTGTGTTGAGACTGGTTTTGATGGTGACTGCTACTTAATGGACTCAACAACTTTGATTCAAGACTTTGGACATAGCATGATATATGAACAACTTATGCAAAATTTATGAACAAAACAAATGGTGCGGCTCACAGGTAAGAGCCTTAAAACATTAAATGCATCACTTACCATTACAGTAATTCACAACCCTTACCTTACGTGCCATTGTTTTAATACGTGTCAAACCCTCAAAACCTAATATCAAACCGTTGCAGATGAAGGGTTAGGGACACATCCATTAGAGAGGGTCAACCGCATTTCTCCCTCTTCAACCAACAAACTCACCCTACCAAAATTTCATTTCTAATATTATATTTCTTACTTTCAACATTTAACTATTCAAATATGATATTTTATAGATTAATTATTAAAATAGATAAAATTTTACAAAATTCTCATATTAATTAAAATTTTACTACACTGAAACTACACAAAGTAACATGATTTTCTTATTTTAATAATTTTTTAACATTTTACCCAATTTAATAATTAATCTATAAAATTATTTTAATTTAATAAAAAAATATTTTTTCTCTAATATTGATTTAGATAAAGGAAATATAGAAATGATAAAAATAGAAGAGAAATATATAACATGGTGATTCATTATTTATTTGAATAGAAAATATATAAATAGTATGAAAAAGTATATTAAATATAATTTAATTTGGTAGAAAATAAATTATTTGAATTGTATATTATAGTCATTATATCCTCAGTCTATATACAATACAAACAAGAGTAAAATAGTTATTTTTACAGTTTATTTTTTATTCATCATCTTCGAGGTTCTTTCCTCGTCTCTACCAAACTATAATAATTTTAATTCTTCCTCGCATCTTCATCTTTAATCTGGACAAATACAAACTAAGCCAATATTGTTTGTCTCATAAATGGTGCTCTTTATGCATGTTGGAAGATGTGCATTTATAATTTTTGTTGCTTGTTTGTTTTTATATTTTAAAATGGTTGTTAAAAGAATTCATTGTAAAACTTTACTATTTAAAATAATAAAATTTGTATAAAAAAGTTTACTTTACTCCACATGTAAAAGAGCAAATCAACAATGATTTAATAAATGGATGAAAATAATTTACTTCATATATATACACAAAATAAATCCTTCTTTATTAAATAAATTATAGTATATTATTTAAATATGTTGTAGTACCTATATATTTTTAGTACATGTGTCACTAATTAGTTATTGGTTATATCACCCTATTTTGGTATAAAAAAAACTTTTTACTTATTTTAATCAAATACTAAACTAGTCAAATTTATTAAACATCTATTACAAAAACCTTAACAAAGGATATAGATATAAGGCTTCTAGAAGAAAGTTAATATTAATTTTGTCTTTTCTAATTTTTAGATATTTTTTTTTGTATTTATATCTAATTTTTAATTTGTCTTTTCCTATTTAGTCTTTATTGACTTTTATTTTACATTATGTCTCTTTAACTAGACCTATAATGAGTATAATGCTGGTATATATTTAGAATATTTGCTTTGATCTAAGTAAGGAAAATAAAATAGAAGAAATATTCATTCTCATATGCTTTGTCTTCATTTTTTTCTCCTTTGTTTTATCTCAGTTCTTTATTTATAATATGGTATCAGAGCTCAAGTTGCTACTTTTAATCATGGGTGAAGTTCTTGATCCCTCACAAAATTTTTGTTCTCCTTACCATGTTAGTTCAAAGACAAAAGTGCAGTCTCAACAAATTAGTTTGACTGCTAAGCAGTATCAAACATGATTAGCTCTCTCACAACAATACAAGTCTAGTGACAATATTTCTAATCAAGTCTCTATTATTCCTTCCAACATGACAACACAATCTAAACACAATCTGGTAATAAATTTATTTCTTCCTTCAGTTCTTGGATTCTTGATAGTGATGCTACTAACCACATTTGTTCATCCTTAACTCATTTCACTTCATATCATCAAATTAATCTTATTTATGTTAAATTACCAAATGGAAATCAAGTCATTGTCAATTATTCTGGAACTGTTTTTCTCAATCAAAATTATGTCATAGAAAATGTTCTGTATATTCCTTGTTTCAATTTTAATCTTCTTTCAGTAGCAAAATTGGTTGATAATTTATCTTGTGTTCTTACCTTTGACTCTAATGGTTGTCACATTCAGGACAAGAACTCCTTGAAAATAATTGGTTCAGCTAAGATGCAAGATAACCTTTATATACTCAGGATCCCATCCTATCAAAAACTTCAAATCAAACCCATCAAATATGAACATACCATCAATACTGTTAATGTCAGTGCTAGTGATCTGGAAACCCTTTGACATTTTCGATTAGGACATGTTTCTAACAAATGTATTGATGTTATAATGACTAAATTTTCTTTTGTTAAATATAACAAATCAATTGTTTGTGATATTTGTCATTTTGCAAAACAAAAAAGACTTTCATTTCCTATTAGTACATCTAAATCTAAAAAATGTTTTGAATTGATTAATGTAGATGTATGAGGACCATACTCAATACCATCAATTTATGGTCATAAATATTTCTTGACCATAGTTGATGATTATTCGAGGTACACGTGAATTTTTCTTTTAAAACAAAAATTTGAAGTTCTTAAGACTTTGGAAAATTTTGTTGTTTTTGTTCAAACACAATTTGAGACAACAATAAAAATAATAAGAAGTGATAATGAAATTGAATTTTTCATGACTACTTTATTTGTTAACAAATGATTAGTGCATCAAACATCATGTGTCAATACTCCACAACAAAATAACATAGTTGAAAGGAAACATAATCATATATTAAATGTAGCAAGAGCTCTCATGATACAATCTTATTTATCAAAAAATAAATTGTTCATACTTTATGATACATGTTTGACATATTATAAACATGCTTCCAACACCTGTTTTAAATTATTCTTCTCCTCATGAAATGCTTTACAAAAATGCAACAAATTTTAATGGATTAAAGGTGTTTGGATCTTTGTGCTATGCTAGCACTTTGTCAACAAAAAAAAAAAAGATTCAAGGGCATCAAATGTGTTTTTTATTAGTTTTAAAAGGGGGAAAATGATGTATTTTGTTGAATATTCAATCTAGAGTGTCTAAAGATGTTGTCTTTTATGAAAATGTTTTTCCATATCAAAGGGTTCAAGATACTAGCAATGAAACTAACAATCCTAACATTCATGATCAAATTTTGTTTACTCAAGATCAACCTGTCTTGAGTCAGCCATCACAAGCCATTTGTGCCTTGTAATAATGCTGAAAATAACAGTAATAATAATTGTGAGTCAGACATTGAGGTTGCAGAAGAAGTTTGTGTCCCATATAAACCAAAACCTCAATGAAGATCATGACACCAAACAAAATTCTGAATCAAATTAGCCTGTCCGAATGTGAGTACCAAAATAAAAAAAAACCACTTAAGTATCTAAAGGACTATCATTGTAATCTTAATGTTCCCAATACATCTTCAAAAGTTAAATACCTTTTGAATTCTAGTTTGTCTTATAACAATTTATCACCTTCTTACACATCTTTTGTTATGTCTCTTTCTTCACATGTTGAGCCAAACACTTATTCTCAAGCTGTGAAACATGACGGTTGGAGAAAAGCTATACAATGAGAGATATTTGCTTTGGATTCAAATCAAACATGGGAAACTGCCCTTCTGCCTAAAGAAAAAACAGCCATAGGTTGCAAATGGATACTCAAAATAAAATATAAGGCTAATAAGACAGTTGAAAGGTATAAAGTAAGGCTACTTGGAGAGATGTGGAGTTGAGTTTGAGAGTAACCTTTTCTCCTTTGTTATATCTTATTTCTTTATTTATAATAAACCTTATATAATGTCATGTATTCTAATTTTAAATGTTCTTATTTTAGGGAGATACACTTGAAGATATTTAAATTGCATAATTAATTCACTTTTATATTATCATTAATTGATCTAATAATGCTTATTGTGAGTTGTAGTGTAATAAAAAAATAGGTTATGAGTGTGACTACTATGTGATGAAGTGTATGACAACCATTGTATGGGTTGATATTGATAGATGTTGAAATCAAATAATGTTATAACTCATAAATAGATAAATTAAATTATTACTTACTTATACTATCTTTAATATATATATATATATATATATAAAAGCTTTTTAACAAAACATAATTATTAAACTCACGAACATTATTTATGTCAGAACAAGGTGAGTAAAATATTTTGTTAATATTTATAACACATTTTTAATGGATGGAAAAGTAGTATAAATTTTTATAGAAATTTTATTATTAGTTTTTAACTTATTACTTTTTAGTAATTGAGAAATTCAATGTCAATTGTTTAGAATTTATTATGTATTTAAGTATGTTTTCATTAATCTTTGTTTTTCATGTGAAAATTAGCAAGTGTTTGTGCATGTGAATATATTTAATATGTTTTATATACGCATGTGCATTCATTAATTTTGGTTTCTAATGTGAAAATTAGCAAGTGTTTTTGCATGTGAATATGTTTAGTAATGCTCTTTAAGTGTGGTGATTAAGAAAAAAAAAAACTTAAAAAAGACATACATAGAATAACGATTCTAGTTATAGTTGTCGTTGTTTTCCATTTTCAACAAATATTATTTTTTAAAAGAACAATCTATTTATCCATTATTAATACAACTTTATACCAATTGTTTAAAATAATGACAATGAATTTATCTTTAACCGTAACTCCAAGTAATAATGACAAGTTCAACTGTAAGTGAAATACTTACAGTAATATCTTAATGATGATGACTGTTTTTTAAAAAATTAACTGTTGTTAAAACTTTTATATATAATAGTGAATTTTCACCTTATTTCTCTCATTTTCTCTCCTTAATTACATCTTCTAATCTAAATAAAACCAAGTTCTCCAACAATCTCCGTACCAGAGTGAATATTAAAATATTTTAATATTATATAGACTATTTATAACACACGTTTTTTTAGAGGAAGAGTTAGAGTCCAACAACTTCTTTCTCAAAAACATAAACTATAATAATTTACGTTTACGGCATATAATAGCATTTTTTATTATAATTACTTTTATAAAAAGCATATCCAGCAGATATTTATATTATATATAAAAAGAATTTTTTATTATAATTGTTTTTTTTACACAATTTTTTTTATTCTATCTTATTTAATATATTTCATTTTATCAGTACAATGAAATATTTTATTATTTCATATTAATTACTTAAAAAATAAAACTATTTTTTAATTTAATATTATTTTACAGTTTTTATAGGTAAATTAATTCTCCAACTTTTTTATTAATTCCTTATTTTAAGGCAATAACAAGAAAAAAAAAACATACTCTCACACGTTTCTACATCAAATTTCACATATCAAATAAAATAACATTCATTTCCAATCACTTTCTTCACTCTATTTCAAACAATTATATTTTTTGGTAAAATCATTATTCTTTTGTATCTACCATCAAATCAATCATAACTTTAACGTGAAAATCATTACACTCTCCGATTCCAAAACTGCCAATGGAAGAAGAGAAAAAACTTGAAGAAGAAGATAGACTCTACGGGAAAAGAAAAAAAAAAGAGGTTGTTTAATCAATACATCATTTTTCTTTTACATGTTATTTTTTTTTTCATTTTCGACTCATCTAAAATTATTTTTATATATACGTTAAATTTCTATCATCATGAAAGTTGAGTAAAAAAAAATACGGATACACATGCACTCTATATTTCCGCTAGTATTACATAAAAAGCTTTAAAAATGACGTGTGAAACTAAAATTTAATAAATTAAAATTTTATTTAATGAGTTTTACATCGAAAATAATCGTATACAGCACCTATAGCACTTTGGAAGTGAATAATTGACATGATAAATTAAGTTGAGTTTAATTTTAAGCATTGTTGCAGCCATTAAGAGCGAGTGGGTGGGGGAAACTTTGTCAATGAGAAATTAGTGCTTAAGCACAGTTGTTAAGAAGTACATTTGTACGACTGTTTGCTTTGAAAGTGCCTTGGAGAAAATATTGTGGGGTATAATCATAAAAACATTGTTCTCATCACTTCTACAATCACTTATTGGTATGATACAAGTACAAGAAAGGAAGAATGTAAAAATGCAAATGTGGGAATGGGGTTTGGAAGAATAAATATGCAAATATATATATATATATATATTAGAAAAGTTGAGATTTACCAAAAAAAAAACTTGCACATTCTAAGGACAATTTTTCACTGAAAAAAAAAACAATGTTTCATTGGGGAGTACTCATTTCCTTCCTTTTTTTTTGTTCATCAGTTTTTTCTTATTTATTGATTCTAATAAAGAAACGTATAATTTTTTTTTCTCTATTATACACTATAAATATACGTATAAATTATTTAAAAGTTAAAAGTGCGTAAATAATTAAAGTGATATTGAATTTCGTGAGTTAAAAATAAATAAAAACAATTTGAGTTAAATTCATATATTTTTAAAATAATTAAAATTGTAGTAATTGTTAAAAGAATAGAATAGGTGACTCTTTATCTATGGAGTAATTTAGTATGACTTTCTTTTCTTAATGCTACGGGAGTGAATAGCCACAAAACATACCATTGTTAAATATAGTAAAAAAAATTTAACTATCAATAAAAAATAATTGTAAAAAATATTTACAATAATAATAATAATTTTATAAAAGAATAATCTTGAAATATTAATTCTCACTACTTTTCTTTTATTTATTTTTAATCAAACAACTTTTATGTACATTGTAAAATCTCTAACTATTCTTTATTTTTGTGTCCTCCATCTAGTTTTTTCTTTTTCTAGGAAGTTCTCACTCTTTGATTTCTTTCCTTCAAACCTCATATATTTCATAATTTGATCACATATCACAACAGCTTAGAAGTTATATATGGATCATTTGTAACCGATTAAATTTTAAAATAGAGTAGGTTTTCATTTACTTAAAATATTCTTTATTTTCTTCCATTTCTTTTGGATTTGTCATCAATCTTTGTGAAGTTAATTAAGAAAAGTAGTTCTCTCAACTTGGTTAAACTTATATTGAAATTTTGTTAGGTTTGGATACTTTGCTATATATTTTGAGTGATTCTCTAACTTGATCTAGAACTTTCTTTAGAACAAGGAACTATAGTTTAGAGAAACTATTTATGTTTTCATAGAATCTTGGGATAAATTATCTGGATGTGAAGATTACGTGATCATTGTATCTTGAGTTTTAAGCAGGGTTATGTGTGGTTTGAACACATTTTTAATAAAGGAAATTTGTTTTGTGTTAAGCAGTTTTGCATTAGAATATTGCATCTGGGACAAATTGGTTCAAGTTATGGTTATTTTGAAGAAAAATATTCAATGTGAGGCATACAAATTTTATTTGATTTTTTCATTAATAGAAGAATTTTTTTAAATGCTCTGAATCTGATATTCTTATTAAGATATTGATATAGTGACTAGATTATGTATGTTAAAATATAGAGTCTCTTAAATTAAGTTTTGAATATGGTTTGAATGGGTAAATTTAATTTCCTATAATTTTTCATATATTAGTTTATGAGTTTGATATGAATGGAAGAATAGATTGAGTTTAAATAATCAAATTTGAATTGAAATGAGTGAAAGATCAATGTTGAAATTGTAAAGGAAAAATCCAACGCCTTGTAATTTTAATTAGGTGCTAAAAACCACAAAGCATAAAACATGAATCATGCATCGTCTATAAGACAAATCATTTCAAGCATAAATCATGCAAGAAGCAAGTGTTCTATTTGTCAGACAATACAACACTATGAAATCTGTTTGACGTCTAATAAAGTGCTAATATGATAAGATCATATGCTTATAAAATCAGATGATACATACATAAACTAAGCTAGCATTGTATCACTTGAATATATATATATATATATATATATATATATATATATTATATGTGTGTGTGCTTATTCTATGATTGCAGAAATTTCCATTGCCTTTGTTTGACAAAGAGATCTATTAAAGGAGCAACCTAAAGTCAACATCAAATAATCTCTTGGGAAAAGAACTAAACCTGCTTTCTTGACCACCTCCTGACACAAATATGATTTCAGCTCTAGCCTAATTGTCTATGTACAGTGTGCACCTTTATCATGAATAGGTACAAAAGGTTATGTTATCTAAGGAGACAATTGTCAACAAATAAGGATGTTGTGTAAAGAAGGAACAAATTTAAAGTTGCATCAAATGCAACCCAGCTCAGACGCATAAAGGATATGCATAGAATTTGAAGTTTCTCAGTGACTATAAATGATCTCTCAACATATATCCTCTTTCAACGCTTATATAAAGTCATTCATCAAGAAGAAGAAAGAGAAAGCAGAGGTAGCATTGTGTTGAAATGTTATTGAAATTTCTTATGCCTCCACAAAGCTTCAGAGAAAGATCCCAGGGATGAGAGTAGAGAATCTACCATATCCATGGATTTGAAAAAGTTTCAAGAAGAACAGTGAGAGTATTCATCCAGCTACTTAGGAAAGAGAACATATCCATTGTATACGTCGAAAGACACAACTCCTTTCTATAGAGTAAATAAAATGATCTAAATTAGGAGAGTAACCTTAAACCTTGTAATCGTCGAAAGACATAATCCTCCTAAGTAGTTAAACTCAATGATCTATTAATCATCAAAACCCTCATCCTCAATATCTTAGTCAGGAGTCGTTGTTTGACAAATAGTACATGTTGAGTCAACAGCGACTTATTAAAGAATACTTAAGGGAATAGCCAAGAGTGGTTTGATGCCTAAAGAATACTCGGTTAAGCCATGAGTGACTTGGTAAATAATATTCCTTGATAGGGTCAACCAAAAGTGGTTGCGATTCGAAATAATACTCATTGAGCTAGGAGTGGTTGAGATAGAATACTCCTTGATAGGGTCAATAAAAAGGTTCTACAATATGAAACAATACTCATTGAGCCAAAACTTGCTTAGGAAAGAATACTCCTTTATGGGGTTAGCCAATAATGGCTATGATATGAAAGAATACATGTTGAGCCACGAGTGACTGCAAGATAAAATAATACTTAGTTAAGCTAGGAGTAGCTTGTGTCAAGAATACTCAAAGTGTTAACTAAGAGTGGCTACAAGTCAAAGTCGAAGGAATACTCAGTTAAGCCAAAAGTGGCTCGTGTCAAGAATACTCAAGGGATTAGCCAAGAGTGATCGTGATCCTAATTTTATTCACACTTAGTTGCTTTAATTATAGATTATTGGACTGTAATAATAAATAAATCAATTGTTTTAATTCAGATTCATATGATTGGGTTTATTTGGGGCTTAAATATTTTGTGTTAATTTTGTATTTTTTAGATTAGACAGTCTAAAGGAAGTGTCTACCTTTGTAAATGGGCCAAATATGCAAAAGTCCAAGTTGCTTCTTTGAATCAAAATAGAAAACAAAATTTGAGGAGAAGAATGAGAAAATAAAATCTACAATATCTCAGAAACAGAATTGGAAACAATATTCTACTAAATACAAGGAAAAAAATCAATAATTTTGGAAAGTTGGAAACTGAGAAATTGTTAATAAAATCTAAACCATAATATTTTCTCAAGATCCTTGAAACAGAAAAACATATAAAAAGACATAAGCCTCAAGGAGAAAGAGGGAACCTTCACAAGGTTTTCTTAGTTTCTTTTCTTCTTTGTAATTATTTTGTTTTTCCTCTGCATGGAAGGCTAAACCTTTTTTGTTGATTTCTCTGTAATTCCCCATTGAGTTATGGGGTTATGATCAATAAAAGTTTCATTTTTTTAATTCTCTATAGCAGTTTTTTTAATATTCTATTTTTTTGGAAAACTAGTTTTTGTGAGAGGTTGTACTTGAACACATGATTGAGAGTCGTCCTTATCTTAAACCATGGTTTCTTAGTTAGTTCGCATTGTTCTAATTAATTTCTTGGGTACATGATTCAAAAGAGAGGAGATAAGCATTTCCATGGAGTATACACATGGAAAAAAATGTGTACTGATTAAACCAATAAACGCATGTTTTACTGGTGAGCTTCAAGTTGAATTAGATTGACGCATGTTCAATCTGGTTTAACTTTATGTGAGAATTGAAGGATGATAATCTTTAGATGGACTATGAAGAATTCATTGGTGGAAGAACTTGGATATCAACCACTTTTTATTTGTTGTTTTAATATCTTTTATATTTTATGTTAATCAATCTCAAACCCTTTTATCTTTATTGTTATTGCTAACTTTTCTTGCTTGCAGATAGATTCTGAACACCGATTTACTGATTTCACTATTGGATTTATTGGGACACGACTTGAGGTCATCTGACCATAATTATACTATCATCTCTCAAGCGTTAGACAGGTCTATGCTAAAATCATTTTAATTTTGTTGAAGATGGATGTGGCTCCTTCAAGTCAATGTGTTTGATGTAGCAAAGTGTGTGTCTTGCTTTGAAGACTACTTTTGTACTTGGGTAGTCTTGTATATAGGTTATAGTGTGTTTAAAGTGAGCTTTTTGCATCGTGACCCACCTCTCAACCCTTATCAAGGATAAGATCAAGCACAACGTTTTCTAAATGTTTTTCTCATGTTTTTTTTCCAAAATATGCTTTACTGCACAAAAAATGAATATGTTGTTTCTCAAATGAATAGATTCTTTTTAACTGCTGCCTTATTTTTTAAAATTTTTTTGATAACTTTGTTTTTTGCACAAGTAACTTGGCTCAGCCTTTTCATGCTATCAAAATGAATGAGTTGCAATAGTTTAAAATCTCTCTTTGTCTTTTTGAAAATAAATCTATTCATTATAATTTCAATTTGTTCTTTTTATAACAACTTTTTAAACTATTTTTTGAAAATATGTTATAAATAATTTCCTATATAAAGAGAGTCATATCTCACTAAAAAGTGTGTTGAGAAAACGAGTTTGAAACATAGATTAAGAGTTTTTCAGAGAATTAAAAAATAATTTGCACGTGTTCTTGGAAGAGTTTTTCAAAAGAAAAATGTGTGCTTGTTTTTTAGAGACCTAAGTTTGGTAGGAGGTGTTGTCACTGGTTTTTCAAGTTGTTCTACATATATTTTCTGTATTCTGCATTCTCCTTCCAGGAGTATTCAATTTCATCATTTTATTCTTTGTAATTGTGGTTGTAAGACTCTTCTTGATAAAGTTTCTTGAAGAGTTGGGTGTGCTGAAATAGGGTTTTTCAGCTAGGTGTTCCTTGTTCTTGTAGTGTTCAAGAACATTAGGTTGTGTAATTGTTTTGTACTGTTTTTAGTGGATTTCACCTTGGGAAATGTGAGACTGGATGTAGCTCATTTGAGTGAACCAGTATAATCTTGTGGTGTTCAATCTCTCTTAATCTCTGCACTCATTTACTGTTTCGTATGTTAATTTGACAAAAAAATAAACTTGTTCAATTAAAATTGAATATGTTCTTTCAGGGATTGTTGATGAGCATATATTTATTCACACACAATAGCCTTAATCATAGATTATTGGACTATAATAATAAATAAATCCATTGTTTTAATTAATATTCATATAATTGGGTTTATTTGGGCCTTAACTAT